>CEVM01027707.1_pt1 | contig 19837 bp, 20 predicted proteins | sample 531481 | NCBI WGS metagenome assembly CEVM01 (sample SAMEA2623649, study PRJEB7988) | marine metagenome | biome: marine biome (ENVO:00000447); feature: mesopelagic zone (ENVO:00000213) & marine oxygen minimum zone (ENVO:01000065); material: "saline water (ENVO:00002010), including plankton...
AGGTAGAGAATCGGCTATCAGAGCATTATCCAGCGCTGGCTTGCAAGTAAAATCAATAGCAGATGTGACACCATTACCTCATAATGGATGTCGACCTAAAAAACAAAGAAGAGTTTAAAAGTATGGCAAAATTAAATACACCCAAAGGTAAGTTAGTTAGAAAGCTTGGAGTTAATATTTTTGGTAACCCTAAATTTGATAGACTATTATCAAAAAAAGGACATCGACCTGGTCAGCATGGGAAAACCGGTAGACGTCCTTCAACTTATGCTGTGCAATTACAAGAAAAACAAAAAATTAAGTTTACATATGGTACATTAGAGAAACAATTTAGAACCTACTTTAAGAAAGCTTCACAGATGAAAGGTGAAACTGGATTTAATTTATTGGTCTTGCTTGAATCTAGATTGGATAATGTAGTATATAAGCTTGGGTTTGGACCTACAAGATCAGCGGCAAGACAACTTGTTAGTCATGCACATTTTATGGTAAACGGTGCTAAGGTTAATATTGCATCTTATCGCTTAAAACCTGGTGACGTTGTGCAAGTAAGAGAAAAAAGTAAAAAATTAGATATTATATTAAATTCTATTAAAATGGTTAAAGGTGATTTAAACGTTTCTTGGCTTTCTGTTGATAAAGCCAAAATGGAAGGAACATTTGTTAATTATCCTGAGAGAGATGAAATTGACTTAACCATGAACGAACAATTAGTTGTTGAATACTATTCAAGATAAAGGAAGAAAAATGAGCAATGATTTAAAATTTAAGATTTCACATAAAATAACTGAAGAAAATGCGAGTAATTTTCTTATTAAACCACTTGAAAGAGGGTACGGTATAACTGTTGGTAACTCCTTAAGAAGAGCTTTATTGACTGCAGTACCTGGAGCAGCTATCACGAATGTTAAGATTGAAGGTGCTTTACATGAATTTTCAACTCTTGATGGCATAAAAGAAGACATCGCAGATGTAATTATGAATTTAAAGGGAGTAAGGTTTCATTTATTCGAAAGCTCTGTAGAGCCTATTTTCATAAAAATTAAAGGTCAAAAAACATTTACAGCAGCTGATATTCAAGCTGTAAGTGATAATTTCACTATTCTAAATCCTAAACATTATATTACAGATATTTCTAAGGGAACTACTTTTGAGATAGAACTAAGATTAGGAATTGGTAAAGGTTATAAATCTAGCGAAGAAAATAAGCTAAATAATTCACCTGTTGGAATGATACCGATTGATAGTATTTTTAATCCTGTTACTCAAGTAGCATTTAATGTTTCTCCATTACCTGGAGCAAAAGAAGATTTAGAGATGTTAGCTTTGGATGTTAAAACAGATGGATCTATCAGCCCTATTGATGCAGTTAGTTACTGTTCTTCTGTTCTTGCTGAACATTATAATATTATTCACTCTATCAGCAATCCTTCTGTATTAGAAATTGATAAACCTGTTAGTGAGGAAATTTTACAGATTCGTAAGCTTCTTGAATCTTCAATTGATGAAATGGAACTATCAGTAAGAAGTCACAACTGTTTAGAAGCTGCTGGAATTACTCTAATTGGTGAATTAGTAGACAAAGATGAAGCAGAGATGCTTGAGTATAAAAACTTTGGTCGTAAATCGCTCAACGAGTTGATTGAAAAACTTGAAGCCATGGGTCTAAAATTCGGAATGGATACTAGTCCTTATGTAGAGGATGAAGTGTAAATGAGAAAAAGAGTATCAGCTAGAAAGTTTGGTAAGTCTACTGCTCATAGAAAAGCAATGATGTCTAATATGGCAAGCTCACTAATTGAGCATAAACGTATTAAAACTACGCATCAAAAAGCTCTAGAGTTAAGAAAGTTTATTGAGCCAATGATTACTAAGGCAAAAGAAAAAAGTGTACACAATAGAAGAGAAGTGATGAAGAAAATTCACAACTTAGATGCTGTAAAAACTTTATTCAATGTTATTGCTCCAGTTTATTCAGATAGACCTGGCGGCTATACTCGCATTATTAAGCTTGGTACAAGAACAAACGATGCAGCTAAAATTTCCTTAATTGAATTTGTTGATAAGGCTCAGTTTAAGGTTGATGAAGTAGTTCCTGTAGAGTCTGAAGAAGCGCCAAAAGAAGACGCTTAAATTCTTTCTATTCTTTCTATTATTTCTTTTAAATATTTTTCATCTATCTGATCAAAATCATTGAGATTCTTTGAATCTATATCAAGAACGTACTTCTTATTATCTTTAATAAAAGGTATAGCAATTTCAGACATACTATTTTCATCACATATGATATGATTTTTAAACTTACTTACATCATTTACAATCAAAGTATTGTTGTCCATTATAGATTGTCCACATATACCATTTATTTCAATTGGACTGCAAGGTATATTATCCGAATAATAATTTGAGATTTCTAGTTGATTTCCTTCCTTTATGTAGAACCCACAAAAAATCCAATCTTCAAATTCATTATATAGGTATTTCAAGATATTATTGATTTTATCTTTTTGATTTAAAGATTTAATGAATCGAATTGATTTTTGGTATTTTTTTTCTTTTGCATTATATTGAATCATATTCATGTTTAAAAATAATAAATATTCTAAGAATCCAATAATAGTTTCTGGTATGCCTAGAACAGCTACCACTATAGTTGGTAAGCTTATATCTCAAAAAGCCCCTTATAACGTGCTTTATGAGCCATTTAACAGCTCTCAGGGTTTGAAATCGATAGATATTAACTATCTTATTCCAGGATCTAATATTATGGAGAATGATTTCGATGGAATTTTAGCTAGCTTATTAGATTTAAATGGAAGGTTTAAGTTGGGAATAAAGAAGAACGATTCCTTATTTAAAAGATTGATAAAATACACCTTTGGAAACGAATCATCTATTTCTTTTAAAAAAGCAAAGTATATTAATCCTGAAAGAGAATTAATCATTAAAGATCCATTTTTGGTGTTTGCATCCAAACATCTATCTAAAAATTATAAGGTTATAATGTGCGAAAGGCCATTACTTCCATTGGCGGGAAGTTTTAAAAGGATGTCTTGGACATTTAGCGAATATAGTCAATTATTAAAAGGTCTTGAGCGTATTGGTGTAGATATTAAGAATCCCAACCAATTTAATAATAATGACATTTCACCTTTTGTAGTTGGAGCGGTACAGTTTTTCTATCTTTATACAGCGTTTAAACAAAAAATATTGAATAATGATAAAATCTATTTTTTTAATCAGCATGATTTATCTGTTAATCCTAACGGTTCAATCGTTTCATTATTTGATTGGCTAAATATAGATTATTCAAAAAAAGATATAAATAAGATAGCCATGAGTATTTCAGGATCATCTACAAAGAATAAATCTCCTAAGCAAGGAGTTCAACATGATAAGCTATATGATAAGCAGTATGCTAATGATTATTTTCAGTCAGTATTGACAAAAAATGAGATTAAATATGTGAGAGAATGTGAGATAGTAATTTGTAGCGGAGGAGAGATTTGAACTCCCGACCTTCGGATTATGATTCCGCTGCTCTAACCAACTGAGCTACTCCGCCATTGAAGGTTTAAAGTTATATTACTTCATCCTAAATGTCTAAATTATTTTTACAAGAAAAACGTTTCATTTTTTATCTTATTGTGTAATTTTAAGCATGGACAATATAACATAGAGGTTGACTGACTCATGAAATATAAAACAAAAGAAGAATTTTTAGAATCGGTAATAGGTAGATATGATGACCAAAAAGAATTTCATCAAGCTGTAGAAGAAGTGATTCATTCTATATGGGACACAGCAAATGCAAATTCAGAATATGGTAAGTTCAATATTCTTGATAGGATTGTCGTTCCAGATAGAACCATTATTTTTAGAGTTCCATGGATGGATGACAACAATGAGGTTCATGTAAATTTAGGCTATAGAATTCAATTCAATTCTGCGATTGGGCCTTATAAAGGTGGATTGAGATTTCATCCGAGTGTTAATTTGGGAATTTTAAAATTCCTTGCTTTTGAGCAGGTATTCAAGAATAGTCTTACAGGATTAAACCTCGGAGGAGGTAAAGGAGGATCAAACTTTGATCCAAAAGGAAAATCTGATAAAGAAATTATGAATTTTTGTTATGCTTTTATGAATGAGCTTTATCGACATATAGGTAGACGTACTGATATTCCAGCCGGTGATATTGGTGTTGGAGGTAGAGAAATCGGATATCTGTTTGGTCAATACAAAAAAATAAGAAATGCATTTACTGGCGTATTAACTGGAAAAGGAACGAATTGGGGTGGAAGTGTAATTCGTCCTGAAGCCACAGGTTACGGACTAGTTTATTTTGTTGCTGAAATGCTTAAAACGAGAGATGATTCCTTAGAGGGAAAAACGGTTACAGTATCCGGTTCTGGAAATGTGGCACAATTTGCTTGTGAAAAATTAATTGAGCTAGGAGCAAAGCCATGTACTTTATCTGACTCTAGTGGATTTATTTATGATCCAGATGGTATTACTCAGGAAAAATTAGAATATGTCAAGGAACTTAAAGGTAAAAGATCAGCTAGAATATCTGAATATGCCAAAAAATATAAGGTTGAATACTTTGAAGGAAAACGTCCATGGTCAATAAAATGTGATATTGCACTTCCATGTGCAACTCAAAATGAATTAAATCTTGGTGACGCTAAAGAGTTATTAAAAAATGGATGTTTCGTGATTGCTGAAGGTGCGAATATGCCGTCAACTACAAATGCTGTACGTCATTTTGTTGCCAAAAAAATCTTATACGGTCCCGGTAAAGCTGCGAATGCTGGCGGTGTAGCTATTTCTGGTATTGAAATGAGTCAAAATAGTACACGAATTCCGCTTAAGAGAGATAAGGTTGATGGACTGTTAAAAGAAATCATGGAGCGTATTCATACTACATGTGTTAAGTATGGCTCTAAAGGCGACTTTATCAACTATGTAGATGGTGCTAATATTGGCGGATTTGTAAGAGTTGCAGATTCTATGATTGACCAAGGTATTGTCTAAATTTTTTAGTATTATTTAGGCAGTTATGTTGCGCAAAATTACATCAATAGATTTTCAGTCTAATAATAGTAGTCAATGCGTACTCATTAGGGTTGATTTTAATGTACCCGTTGAAAATGACGTAGTTTCAGACGATTATAGGATACTTAAGTCATTGCCGACAATCCAATATTGTCTTGATCAAGGTGCTAAGATTGTTCTCATGTCTCATCGAGGAAGACCAAAAGGAAAAGCTGATTCTGACCTTTCATTGATGCCCGCAGGAGAAAAGCTTGCCCAATTATTAGAAATGCCCATAAAGTTTTCTCATGATTGTATATCAGAAGATGCTATAGACGTATCAAGAAATTTAAAAAGTGGAGAGATTCATTTATTAGAAAATTTACGATTTCATGACGGAGAAACAAGCAATGATCCATTATTTTCTTCTAAATTAGCTCAGCATGGATCTATTTACTTAAACGATGCGTTTGGTACTGCTCATCGCGAACATGCATCCAATGCAGGGATTACTAATTGTTTTACAACAAAAGGAATGGGATTATTGATGGAGAAAGAAATGCAATTTCTTTCTGATGGCGTTTCTAACGTAGAAGGTCCAGTATCATTAATTATTGGTGGAGCAAAAATTGATACTAAAATTAATGTGATTAAGCATTTTTTTAACATTGCAGATAACATTCTTATTGGAGGTGCAATGGCAAATACTTTTTTGACTGCAAATAAGTATAATATGGGAAAATCTCTAGTCCAAAAAGATGAGATAGATACAGCAAAAAAGCTTATGTTAATGGCATCTAAGAGTAAAACAAATATTATTCTTCCTGTAGATTTTAATGGAGAGTTAAATAAATTTGGAAGTGGAAAATTACATTATGCAAGTAGTGATAAGATAAAGAAAACAATGATTTGTGAAGACATAGGAGAGTTAAGTATTAATTTGTTTACAGACATTATCAAAAAATCAAAAACAGTTTTTTGGAATGGTACTGTTGGTGTAGCAGAAAATAAGGATTTTGCTATAGGCACTAATAAGATAATCGATGTAATTGTAGATCATAATTGTACTTCTATTGTTGGAGGAGGAGATACTATTGCGGCTATTAGAAATTATAAAAAAGGAATAATTGAAGAATTCTCTCATGCTTCTACTGGAGGAGGATCTTGTTTAGAATTATTATCTGGAAATAAACTTCCAGCAATAGAAATGTTAAAAAAATAATGAAAAAAATAACAATAGCAGCAAACTGGAAAAAGTATTTAAATGAGAAAGAATCAATTGATTTTGTTAAAAAACTAAACAAATATGAAGATTTATTTTATAATAAATATGTCGACATTATTTTATTTCCTCAGGCTGAACACCTTCCTGCAGTAAAAGATGCTTTAGAGATTAAGAATGTTACATTAGGTCTGCAAGATTATGATTATCGGATAAAATCGGACTCTGAAATATCATCAAGATGTCACTCGTCGGGAGTAGGTCTTGATTCATGTATCGTTGGTCACTCAGAAAGAAGAATGCTTCATAAAGAAGATAATAAATCGATTTTAGAGAAATTTCATATTTTACATGCTCGCGATATTTATCCAATTTTATGTGTAGGTGAGACACAAGAACAAAGAGATTTGGGCGACACATTACCTACGATTTATAAACAACTTCCAGAAGAAACTCCTCTTTTTAATCCACTTCCTTATGCAATAGCGTACGAACCAGTCTGGTCTATAGGTACTGGAAATGTTCCTTCAAATAAAGAGATTGAATTGGTCTTGTCTGGGGTGATTAATAGTAAAAATCAACCATATTTATTTTATGGAGGATCTGTTAATGAAGATAATGTTGAAAAATTACTTGAAATAGATTTAATTGATGGCTTTCTTATTGGTGGTGCAAGTGCTAAATTTGACAGCTTTATTCAAATTATAAAAAAAATAAATTAGAGGTATTATGGTTCAATTTTTAATAGTAGTACATACATTAGTAAGTTTATTGCTTATTGGGGTAATATTAATGCAATCAGGTCAAGGAGGTTTAAATTCTATGATGGGTGGTGTTGCTAATTCCATGTTAGGATCTTCTGGTGCAAATGATTTCATTACCAAGCTAACTACAGGGCTTGGAATAACATTTATTGGTCTAGCGTTAGCGATTGGTTTTCTTAGCGGAGAATCTACATCCTCTACAGAGTCTATTATTCAAAAAGATGCTGAATCTAGAGAAGTAGAATTAGCTGTTCCAAATGAATACTCTTTACCCTCTGAAGATCTTCTGCCAGAAGAAGCTACAAATTAAGATAGCCGAAGTGGTGGAATTGGTAGACACGCTAGCTTGAGGGGTTAGTGGAGGAAACTCTGTGTGGGTTCAAGTCCCGCCTTCGGCACAAAAATAACATTTAGTATTTTTTTAAAAGATTTATAGATTACGTGATAATTAAAAAGTGAATACTTTAAAGGCGGTATAATGAAAAATATTATTTTTATCTTATTATTATCAACAACTATCTTTGCTCAAACATCAGCTCTCTCTCTTTATGAAGAATCTCAAAAAGCTTTATCTGAAGGTAACTTAGAGCTTGCTGGAGAAAAAGTTAAAGCAGCTATTGATTTAGATAAAACAAACGATACTTTTAGAAAAGAATTTGATCGTTTAAATGGACTAAGAAATAAAATGATCAATGCTAACAGGTCAGTTCAAGATGGACGATTTGATGATGCTATCACAGGATTTTCTGATGTGATAGCTAGCGTGCCGAAGGCTGTTGAGGCATACTATGGAACAGCAAAAGCTTATGAAGGAAAAAAAGATTTTACTTCAGCTGTAAAATATTATAAGCAATCACTGTCTATTGATCCTAATTATAAAAAATCTAAGACATCTATATCCAATGTTGCTAAGAAGTTATATAATAGCGCAAATAAGGATTATAAAAATGGAAATCTTGAGTCTGCTTTATCGAAATATGAGCAAGTATTAGGTATTAATAGCAGACTATATCAAGCATATTTCCAAATGGGAGTCTTACAAAAGAAAATGGGTAATTTATCTCTAGCAATTCAAAATTATCAAAGCGCTTTAGGTATTAAAAAAACATTTGATAAAGGTTGGTATAATCTAGGATTAGCATATAAAGAAAATGGTGATATAAATAATGCTAAAGAGTCTTTTGAAGAAACAGTGAGGCTTAATAAAAAATATTATAAGGCTCATAAAAGCTTAGGTGAAATCTTTATTGATTTAGAAAAATATGAAAATGCAATTTTAAGTTTTAAAACAGCGATTAATATTAAACCTAACTATGGGGCAGCATACCATGCCATGGGAATTACATATGCTAAATTAGAGGATTATAATAGATCAGCAGAGTCTTTGACTAAAGCTGTAGACCTGCAACCTAAAGAATTCTTGTCTTGGTTTCACTTAGCTGAAGCTCACAATAAATTGAATGACTGTGAAGCTGCTAAGGAAGCTGCATTAGAAGCTATAGATTTAAAAAAGAATTTTGGTGGCGGTTGGTTTGAATTAGGTATTGCTGAGTATTGTGGCGGTAAAGGAAGTAAAAATACATCCATTAATCATTTTGAAAAGGCAAGAAATGATAGAGATTGGAGAAAAATGGCAGAATATGAAATTGACCGCGTTAGAAATCCTGAGAAGTATGAGGGATGATTAAGGCAGTTATTTTTGATTTAGATAACACTCTTCTTGATTTTGTAAAAATGAAGAAGGAAGCAGTGATGAGCGCTATTTCTTCTATGAAAGAAGCTGGTTTAGATTTGGATATAGACGGATCGTATAAAGAGATAATGGATATATACGAAGCGGACGGATGGGAAAATCAGGTAGTTTTCGATAAATTCTTAAAAAATAAAATTGGGTATGTAGATAATAAATATTTAGCTGCTGGAATTGTTGCTTACAGAAGAGCAAAAGAAGCTAATTTAAAAGCCTATCCAAATGTTCAGAAAACATTAAATCATTTACTGAAAAGTGGTATCAAACTAGCTATTGTTTCAGATGCTCCTAGCAGAGAAGCTTGGATGAGAATTTACTATTTAAATCTCCATCACTCTTTTGATACTGTAATTACATTCGATGATTCAGGAGAAAGAAAACCTTCTCCAGCTCCATTTAAGCTGGCGCTTGAGAAATTAGATTTATCTAAAGATGAAGTGTTAATGGTGGGAGATTGGCCTGAAAGAGATATGGTGGGAGCAAATAGTATGGGTATAAAAACTATTTTTGCAAAATATGGAGATTCTTTTGGCGTAAAAAATTCTGGTGCTAACTGGGATATTGAAGATATATCTGAAGTTGTCAATATTATAGATGAGATTAACAATGCTTAATCTTGGCGTTGATATTGTTGCAATTAATCGTATTAAATCTATCTTAAGTTCTGATAAGGGGATAAGATTTCTAAATAAAATATTTTCTCAAAAAGAAATAGCTGAATCAGAAGAGAAAGGAGACAAATCACAATATTTCTCTGGAAGGTTTGCAGCTAAAGAGGCAATTAAGAAAGCTTTATCTTCTTGCGATGAGTCAGCTAATCAATCTTTTAAGTCTATAGAAATTTTAAATAGTAAAAGCGGAAAGCCTTATGTTTTAACTGAAGTTGATCAAGATATTAATATTTCTATCTCTCATGACGGGAACTATGCAGTAGCTTTTTGTGTAATAGATAAGTAGTTATGGATTATTTTGAAATAGAAGGAAAAAACCAACTCTTTGGAGATATCACTGTTAGTGGATCAAAAAATGCAGTATTGCCTTTAATGGCAGCATCAATTCTCAATGACCGAGCTTTAACGATTAATAATGTACCAAAGCTATCTGATTCAATGACAATGGGCAATTTAATAAAAGAAATGGGCGGAGAAGTTAGCTTTGATGCCTCTAGTATTACTATTAATCCACAAAATTTAAATATTCCTTATGCTCCATATAAACTTGTAAAAACAATGAGAGCATCTTTTTATGTGCTTGGACCATTAATTGCTAAGTTTGGAGAAGCAAAAGTGTCATTACCCGGAGGGTGTGCTTGGGGTCCCAGACCTGTTGATTTTCATATTGAAGGTATGAAAAAATTAGGCATAGATATAAGCTTAGAAGCAGGATATGTTATTGCAAAATCAAAAAAAATGATTGGTAATAAAATTGTATTTCCAAAGATTTCTGTTGGAGCGACTGGAAATGTATTGATGGCAGCCGTTTTGGCTGAAGGCGATACAGAAATTCATAATGCAGCAGCAGAGCCTGAGATTCAACAATTATGTTTGTTGTTAAATGAAATGGGAGCAAAGATATCAGGAATTGGAACTAACATATTAAATATTCAAGGCGTAGAAAAATTAGGTGGAGTAGATAGTATTGATGTGATTCCAGATAGAATTGAAGCAGGTACTTTTTTAATAGCTGTTGCCGCAACAGGCGGAAAAGTGACATTAAAAAATGTAGAACCAAAACATATGGAAAGCGTAATCGGTTTATTGCGAAAATCTAATATTGATATCGTAGAAGGTAAAGACTCTATAATTGTCACTTCAAACGGACTAAATATTAAAGCTTGTAATATGGAAACTCATGAATATCCAGGTTTTCCAACCGATCTGCAAGCACAGTGGATGCTTTTGATGAGTTTAGCTTCAGGAAATTCAATAATAAAAGAAAACATTTATTTTGATCGTTTTACTCATATTTTAGAGCTAAATAGATTAGGATGCGATATTCATTTAGAAGAAGGTTGTGCAACTATTAAGGGTAATAGAAGCTTAATTGGTGCAGATGTTATGTCTACAGATATCAGAGCTTCTGCAGCATTAATTATTGCTGCTTTATGCGCAGAAGGTTCTACTAGTATTAGTCGAGTGTATCATATTGATAGAGGGTATGATAAAATTGAAGAGAAATTAGCAAAGATTGGAGCAAGAATAATACGTAAGAAATAACCGAATTTGGGTTGTTTTTCTACGAATTCTTTATAGATTGTAAATCAAGTAATGAGAATTGTAATTATTGGTGCGGGCGAAGTTGGTTTTCACGTTGCTAAGTCTCTTAGTGAACTTGATTATGATATTGCTGTAGTAGATACAAATCATAAGAAATGTCAACGAGCAAATGAACATTTAGATGTTATCGTTATAAAAGGTAACGGTTCCGATGAAAAAGTATTGGAACGAGCCAATGTTGCTGATGCAGATTATGTTTTTACTCTTACCAATTCAGACGAAACCAACCTTATTGCTTCTATGCAAGCACATAATTTAGGTGCTAAGAAGATTATAGCACGCCTTCGAGATTTTGATTATAGTAAGAATGGACATACTGTTACTCCTGAAAAATTCGGAATTGATATGGTTATTCATCCAGAAGCTGCTGTAGCTCAAGAAATTATTCGATTAGTTAAGCATCCTTATGCAGATAAATTCTATGAATTTGAAAATGGAAAAGCAGTATTATTTTCAAAAAAGATTAATCATCGCTCTCAGCTTGTTGGTAAAACAGTAGAAGAGTTTCATAAAGAAAATACAGATTTTAAATGTTTAGTTGTTGCTGTAGTAAGAGATGAAAAAATGACTATTCCTGCATCATCATTCAAATTCGAACCAGATGATTATGTATTCTTTTTTACAAAATCAAAAAACTTAGAGATGCTTTTAAAAGCTTTAGGTATTTCTTCTTCTAAATCTAAACGAGTGATGATAGCCGGTGCAAGTAAAATTGGACGTTTAATTGCACGACAATTAGAAGGTGAAATGTCTGTTAGATTGATTGATAATTCTAAGGATAAAGCGATTGCTGTAGCAAATGAATTGAATGATTCTATTGTGATTCATTCTGACGCAACAGATGTTGAATTTTTAAAAGGTGAGAATATAAATGAAGTAGATTCATTTATTGCCGTAACAGAAGATCAGCAACTTAATTTATTAGCAGGTATTCTTGCAAAACAATTAAAAGTCAAACAATCTATTATACATGTTACTAATCCAGATTATGTAAAGAATATGTCAGATCTTGGAATGGGTTCAATTGTAAGTAAGAATACAGTAAGTGTTAATTCAATAGTTAAAGCAATTAGAATTGATCATAAAGATAATGTGATTCAATTATTTAGTACTTTAGATATGGAAGCAATAGAAATCGAAGCAGAACACAATTCTAAGGCAGTACGCCTTCCATTGTCTAATTTAAATTTGCCTCATGGCAGTATTGTAGCTCTCATTAATCATAATGGGCACTTAACAATACCGGCTGGAGATCATCAAGTGTTACCAAATGACACGGTATTAATTTTCTGTATTCACTCAAAGGTCAATGAAGTGAATAAGATATTTCAATCAGAATAATGAGCTTAAGGCCTACATTCAGATTGTTATCAATATTGTCAATGTTCTTGTCAATTTTTTTACTCTTCCCTGGATTGATTGATTTTCTAGAATTTGGAAGAATATATTTATTGCAAATAGCAGGAGTTAGTTTTGTTATTGCTTTGCCTATATGGTACTTTTGTAGAAAGGCGACATCATTCTCTAATAAAGATGTATTTTTAGTGATTGTATTAAGTTGGATCATGACATCTATTTTTGGCTCACTCCCTTTCTATTATTCAGGATTTTTTGATAGCTATACAAATGCATTGTTTGAGGCAGTATCTGGCGTGACAACTACAGGAGCTACCATTCTAAACGACGTTGAAAGCTTACCAAAGAGCATTCTATTTTGGAGAGCATTCCTTCAATGGATTGGAGGATTAGGTATTGTTGTATTTACTATTGCACTGCTGCCTTTATTAGGTGTTTCTGGAGAGAAGCTTTTTAATGTAGAATATCCAGGACCTTCGTCAGAAAAGATTACGCCTAGAATAAAAGATACAGCAAGATTATTGCTCGGATTTTATATCGGATTTACATTCCTAGAATTTACATTATTATCTTATTCAATGCCTTTTTTTGATGCTATTTGTCATGCATTGACTACAATGCCAACCGGTGGATTTTCTACATTTAACGATAGTATTAATAGTCAATCAGACTATGTAAAGTCAGTTATTTTATTGTTCATGATTATCGGAGGAACAAACTTTGCCTTACATTTTAGATCACTTAAAGTTGGACTGCGATCATATGTAAGAGATAGAGAGTTTTTATACTATATAGGACTGGTTGCACTGGCATCAGTATCTATTTTATTGGCTAGTTATTCGTATGATGAAGGATCAAATACTTTAGACACCACTTTTCAGGTAGTTTCTATACTGACTTCGACAGGATATACTGCTACTGACTATAGCGCTTGGCAACCTTTTATTAAGCAGTTTCTACTATTTGGATTAATGTTTGTTGGTGCAATGGGAGGATCTACTAGTGGCGGTATAAAACTAATTAGAATTGTTGCTATTATAAAATACGCCAGCATGGAACTAAAGCGCTCATTGCATTCAAAAGCAATTATACCTATTCGTATAGGTAAAAAGGTGATTCCAGATGAAGTTATACGAAAAACTATAGCATTCTTTTTATTTTATGTAGCATTCTTTTTTATCGCTTCTTTCTGCTTTGTTCTTCTTGGGGACGATCTTCAGTCTGCATTGGGTGCTGCTGCGTCAGGAATGGGTAATATTGGTCCATCTTTGGGGGCTTATGGAGCTATGGATAATTATTTATCGATGCCAATAGTAGGAAAATATATCATGATGTTTTGTATGCTATTAGGAAGATTAGAAATTTTTGCTGTACTAGTTTTATTTACAAAGACATTCTGGAGATCTTAACATAGACTTACAGTCTAAAATTGCTGGTTTACCTGCATTACCTGGTATTTATCAATTCAAAGATAAGACAGATAAGATCATCTATATTGGTAAAGCAAAAGATCTTAAAAAAAGGGTTAAATCATACTTTCAAAAAAAGTCCTATCGCTCACCTAAAGACCAATCCTTAATTAATAAAATTATCGATCTGGAATGGATTATCTGCGAAGATGAGGCGGATGCATTTATTACCGAAGCAACACTGATTAAGAAGTTTAAACCGAAGTATAATGTTCGCTTAAAAGATGACAAATCTTTTCCTTATTTAAAAATTACAAATGAGCAATTTCCCCAGATTGATATTACGCGAAAAATTAAGAATGATAAATCCCGTTATTTTGGACCATATACCGATGTAAAATCAATGCGAAGATTGTTGGATGTGTTATATAGAGCTTTCCCAATACGTAATTGTTATATCAAGCTAGAGGATGGAACTATCATTAAGAAAGGTTTAGGGATTCAAACTATTTCAGAATCAGACTATCATAATATGATTGATGATATGATTTTATTTTTAAAGGGCGAAACTAAAACATTAGAAAGAAAATTGGCAAAACAGATAGAATATTTTTCATCAAAGCTCATGTATGAAGATTCTGCGAGAGTAAGAGATCAAATTAAAGCAATTACATCATTTAAAAGAGGTCAAAGAAAATTAGAAGCTGATTTTACTAACAGGGATGTCATTGGCGTTGAAAGTAAGGACAATCACCATGTAGTAGTTATTTTACGTATTAGAGAAGGAAGAATATTAAGCAGGGAAAAGATTTCTGTAGATACCAACGATTCTATGGCTGAGATATTCCGTTCTATTATTATCAATTTCTATATGAACGCAGCATATATCCCCAATAATATTTACTTATCAGAATTTCCTACAGAGCTAGAGGAATTAAAAGAATGGTTATCGGAAAAAAATAATCGCAAAGTAGCGTTTAAAGTTCCGAAGAGAGGGGTAAAGCGAAAAGAATTAAGATTGGCGGGTAGAAATGCAAAACTTCTGTTGAATGAATGGATGTTAAACTTAGAGAAACGAAAAGATTATATTCCAAAATTACTTAGCGAGCTTCAAGATATTTTAAGTCTATCAAAACCACCTCGACTCATTGAAGCCTTTGATATTTCCCATTTAGGCGGAACAGATACGGTGGCATCAATGGTAGTATTTAAAGATGGAAAACCATATAAAAGTGGATATAGGAAATATAATATTAATGTCAATCAAATTGATGATTTTGAATCGATGCGAGAAGTAGTCTTGCGTCGATATACAAGACAGCTTGACGAAGGAAATCCATTACCCGATTTAATTCTTATTGATGGAGGAAAGGGTCAGCTTTCATCTGCAAAGCTATCATTAGATAAATTAAAGTTAGATCTTCCGATTGTAGCCTTAGCAAAAAGACTAGAGGAGCTTTTTATTCCCGGAGATACAGAATCATTAAGAATTCCAAAGAGTTCCCCAGCTTTAAATCTTTTAAAACAATTACGAGACGAAGCACATCGATTTGCTATTACATTTCAGAGAAGTAAAAGAACAAAGAGAATGTTATCTAAATAAGGTCATTTTCTTTCATCCAATCGTCTGAAAGAAATCCTCTCATATAATTTCGAATACTATCAGGTAGTATTATTAAACAATTTTGCCCTTTTTTAAGCGATTTTGCTGCTTTTAAGGCTGCAAACGTTGCAGAACCGCATGAACCCCCAATTAGTAGGCCTTCTTCTCTTATAAGCGATTTTGCGGTACTAAATGCTTCTTTATCATTTACTTTGACAAATTGATCAACAATAGTTTGATCAAACGTCTTTGGAAAAAAGTCATAACCAATCCCTTCAACATGATATGGGGATCCTTTGTATTCATCTTCGCCACCTAGGATAGAACCATAAGGATCGGCACCAACAATTTTAATATCTGGAATTGCTTCTTTGAGACGTCTTCCAACACCAGTGATAGTTCCACCAGTTCCTACACCCATGACTGCCATATGTAAATCAGTTCCAAAGTCATCTAATATTTCTTCAGAAGTGTGATTGTAATGTACCTTTGGATTACAAGGATTTTCCCATTGATTAAGAATGTGGCTATTTGGTATTTCTTTATTCAATTTTCTTGCTACACCAAAATTGCTATCATCATCATCATGACAAGCTTCAGTTTTAGTACGTACGATTTCTGCTCCTAATGCTTTAATCGTTAATTCTTTTTCTATGCTCATCTTTTTTGGCATGCATACAATAAGTTTATATCCTTTAATTGCAGCAGCTAGTGCAAGTCCAATACCTGTATTACCTGATGTTGCTTCAATTAACGTATCTCCGGGTTTAATTCTTCCAGATTTTTCAGCACAATCAATCATACAAAAAGCAGTACGATCTTTAAGGGAACCCCCCGGATTAAACATTTCAAGTTTTGCATAGAGATTGCATTCTAAATGCGAACCAATAGAATTAAGTTTTACAATAGGGGTAGAGCCGACAGTTTCAAGGATATTGTTATAAATCATAGTTTAATATTAAAAAAAAAGGGGCGAAAAGCCCCTTCTTTTTTTTAAAGAAAGTAAATTACTTTACAGTAATTTTTCTTCCAATGGATGATTTGGTCTTTGGAAGAAGAATATTTAAAACTCCATCTTCAATTTTTGCAGAAATTTTATCTGTTTCAATATTGTTTGGAACAGTAAATATTCTTTCCATTTTTCCATATTCATAGGAATTGTACTTATCAGACTTTCTTTGACCTGAAACTTTTAAACGATTATTGTCAAAAGCTATATCAAGATCATCTTTAGACATTCCAGGAATATCCATTGTAAGATAGTATTCTTTATCATTCTCATTATAATGAGAAGTTGTATTAACATTCATTGATGAAAATCTTGGATCAATTGATAAATCATTAAAGAATTGATCAACAATATTATCAAATCCATCTATTTCATTGTTAAATGGTTTCCATTTTATTAAACTCATTTCGTTCTCCTTTGTATTTAATATTTATATTGTTATAGCTGCAAAAAGAGTGCCAAGTTTATTTGTATGTTATTTTTGCAGATAAATTTTAGAAAAAATGACAAAAATTCCATACTTGAATAAAAAGTATGAAAAAACGACAGAGAGTATATGAATTTTAAAAATATTTTATCAAAAACGAACGTATCTGCTGACTGGATTGGCATTAGATATGTGGAAGAAATACAAAATATTCTCTCAACGAAGAAATTATCTTTAGATAACGTCCAAAGAAATGTAACAAAAGGTGTAATGATTGATGTTCTTGTTGACGGACAATTTTCATATTATGCAACTCCATTTCTTGATGAGTCTCATATACTAGCATGCATAAAGATTGCATATAATAATGCAAAGCTGGCTTCAAAATACTCCGTATTTAAATTTGATCAGTCTACAGTTAGAGAGGGTTTTACTGGGGAATATAATACTAAGCTAGACATTCCTTTAAGCGATTTGTCTGTTACGGATATTAAAGATATAGCATTATTAGGTTCTAAAACTTTAATGAGTCATGATAAAATTGTTCATGCAGCTACAACGGTTGAGCTTATAGAGAGAACAACAGATATTGTTAGTACATCAGGAGCTGATATCCATCAAAAAATGGATATTGTTTTGGTTGAATTGTCTTCAACTGCACAGAATAAATATGACTCTCAAACTAGAAGCAATCATGGTATGAGAGGGAACTGCTTTCAAGTAGGCGCAGAATTTTTAAAGAATTACAACATAAAAGATGAAGCTAATCAGATTTCATTACAAGCATTAGAGTTATTAAATGCTGAGCAATGTCCTACAGAGATGATGGATTTAGTGTTAGCTCCAGATCAAATGATGTTACAAATTCATGAAAGTGTCGGACATCCACTTGAGCTTGATCGAATTTTAGGAGATGAAAGAAACTTTGCAGGTTCAAGTTTTGTTAATCTTGACGACTTTGGTTCCTTGAAATATGGTTCAGAATTAATGAATATTGTCTTTGATCCAACCGTTGATAATCAATTAGCTACTTATAGCTTTGACGACGGAGGAATGCCTGCAGAAAAAGAACATTTAATAAAGGATGGTATCTTAGTCAGAGGACTTGGAGGGATTGAAAGTCAAATTCGGTCAGGTGTTAATGGTGTTTCAAATTTAAGAGCATCATCATGGAATAGAATTCCGATAGATCGAATGGCTAATATAAATCTTGAGCCAGGACATTCAACTAGAGAAGAAATAATTAGTAGTGTCGAAAGAGGTATATATATGGAAAGTAATCGTTCATGGTCAATTGATGATTACAGAAACAAATTCCAATTTGGTTGTGAATATGGACGTCTTATTGAGGATGGTATATTAACTAAAGTGGTTAAAAATCCAAACTATAGAGGTATTACGAATCCTTTTTGGAGAAGTTTATCTATGGTGGGTGATTTAGATACATTTGAAGTTTTTGGTACGCCTAATTGCGGTAAAGGAGAGCCAAATCAAGTCGAGAGAGTTGGACATGCTTCTCCTTTGTGTAAGTTTGATCAAACTCAAGTTTTTGGAGGAGTATAAATGAAAAAAGAGATATACAATGAAATATGTTCTCAGGTTTATGCTACCTTAAAAGAAGGTGAAAGTTTGACAATCTATATGGAGGGTGAAAATTCTCAATACTTTAGATTTAATGACTCAAAAATTCGTCAAACTGGAATTATTGAAGACTATAAAATGACATTATCGTTATATCATGGAAAAAAATCGCTTCAAGCAACAACAACTGTTTCTTCTGATATAGATTATTCTGTTAAAAATCTTATATCAGAAATTGATTCATTACGAGAGCCATTATTGTTGATACCTAATAATGATTTTACAGCATTTCCTACAAAATTTGATTCTCTAGAAATGTACCGAAAGGGAGAGCTACCTAATAGAGAAGAGATATTGAATAGCTTAATGGATATTATTCATAACGACAATTTAACTGGAGTATGGACTTCGGGTAAAATTTTTAGAGCTTCATCCACCTCTTATGGTACAAGTCATTGGTTTGAAAAAGATTCATTTATTTTTGATTTCTCTCTCATTGATGCAAAAGAGAATATGGTAAAAATCTTATATCCCGGTTCAGATTGGAATAAAGAGGACTTTATTACAGTATTTAATGACGCATCTAATCAGCTTAAGTTAATGGATACACCAAAGGTAGAGTTGAAACCTGGAAAATATAGAGTCTGGTTTGAACCTCACGCTGTTGCAGATTTTATTGACATGTTAAATTGGAATGGGGTTAGTGAATCTTCGCTAAGAAATGGATCAAGCTCTTTATTAAAAATGAGAAATGATAATGTAAAGTTATCAGACAAATTCTCTCTCGATGAATCATTTGATAGAAAATCTACAGCTCCTTTTAATTCTCGCGCTGAAGTATCAAGTAATGTTAGTATTATTAAGAATGGAGAATTAGAAAGTACTTTAATTAATTCAAAAACTGCGCTTGAATATGGGTTGAATTCAAATTATGCCGAAGATACAAATTCATGGGGCATGAGTGAGTATTTAAGAGCTCCGTTAATGCATGGAGGAAATATTAAGCTCAACGAAAGACTTGAGAGATTAGGTACTGGTATATTTATTTCCAATATTCATTATCTTAATTGGAGCGATAATCTTGGAGGTCGCATTACTGGTTTAACCAGATATGCCTGTTATTGGGTTGAAGATGGAAAGATGATAGCCCCAATCAAAACAATGCGATTTGATGATTCTTTTTATAATTTTTTTGGTAATAATTTAGAAGGTATTGGCGAAGATATGTTATCTAGACCTGTAATTGAGACTTATGATGGTAGAAATCCAGGGGAAACTATCTGTCCAGGAATATTAGTTAATGATTTTGAATTAACTCTCTAAATATTTATATTGGCACGTTTAACTTTTTAAAAAAGTTTGGCGTCGTACCCAAGCGGTCTAAGGGATCGGTTTGCAAAACCGCT
>CEVM01026453.1_pt1 | contig 19740 bp, 15 predicted proteins | sample 531481 | NCBI WGS metagenome assembly CEVM01 (sample SAMEA2623649, study PRJEB7988) | marine metagenome | biome: marine biome (ENVO:00000447); feature: mesopelagic zone (ENVO:00000213) & marine oxygen minimum zone (ENVO:01000065); material: "saline water (ENVO:00002010), including plankton...
AAATGGAATGGTGATTGGAAGCAAACATGTGATCATAGAGATAGGCCGCGGTTTTTTTCATCGAACCAAGCTGGTGATTATCTAGAAGTTGAATTTTTTGGAAACTGTATTTATGTTCAGGGAAATATGCAAGAGATAGGTGGTATTCTTGAAATATTTATTGATGGAGAACTAATGCAAACTCGTGACATGTATGTCAGAAAGGAGTTTAATAATTCTGCTCAAGCAACTGCTGCATGGGTAACTAATCTCTCTGATGGAAGGCACACAATGAAAATAATGGTAACTGGCAGATGTGGACCTGCGGCAAGTGATTCAATGATTAGTTTGGGGAGGGTAATATCCTACAGTGGAAAAGTAGCTCTACCAGTGTAAGGTTTAATTATTATTTAGGAATAGAAAAATATGAAAGAAAGTATTTTATTTGACAAGATAAATGCCTGCCTATATGGAGGTGCAATTGGGGATGCAATGGGCGCACCTGCGGAATGGCACTATCCAGATGAAATTAGAGAACGGTATGGGTATATAACCGATTTTGTAGAAAACTGGGATGGTACAACTGATATTGGGAAAGGAGATGGTCGCTATACAGATGATAGTCATATGATCCAGCTTCTTTCAAGGGCATATGTAGAGCACGGGGATCACCTAGATGCATTTGAGTTCGCAAAAAGAATTATACCCCTTATCACAGATTCATCACGTTGGATACCGGAGTTGGGAAAAAATGCAGCACTTTTAGAGCGTTTATTTTATCCAGAAAAATATTTATTCATGAGACTTCATTTGGCTAATATTGAGCCAAGGCAAGGGGGGTTGGGAAACATGGTCAATTGTGGTGCTGCGATGTATGCTGCTCCAGTGGGTATTGTTAATGCATGTGATCCGGCTAATGCCTATAGAGAAGCGATCGATATTTTTAGTGCACATCAACACAGTTATGGTCTGGAAGCGGCTGGTGTGATGGCAGCTTGCACAGCTGAAGCATTTCGTCCAGATGCCTCTGTTGATACGGTTATTGAAGTTGCTATTGATCGCGCAAAAGATGGTACAAAAAATGCTATTAAAGCAGTCGTGGACTGTGCCGGAAATTTAACTGATTGGAAAGATAGTATTGAGCCATTGCGTGATAGTATTAGACCCTTTGATGGTTCTGCTGAAAAAGGGAAACAAAACCGTGGCAATGGTACAAATAATTGGCACCCTAGCAGAGAGCATAGTATTGAAGAACTACCAATAGCTCTCGGCTTTTTAGTAATTGCAAATGGTGATTTCGAAAAAAGTATATTTGGTGCATCTAATTATGGACGCGATAACGATTCAATCGCAGGTATGGTGGGTGCAATTGCCGGTGCATTAAATGGCACAAGGGCGATTAGGGATGAATGGATGCAAAAAATTAACGATGCCAACCGTGTTGATCTCATACCATTAGTCGATGAGCTATGTGACCTTAGAACGAAATTATTCCAAGACCAGGTTAATACTATGAAAAATCAACATAATGATTTCGAAACTCTAAAAAATATTAAAGACGCTGATAAATAAAATATATACGTAATGAATCCAACAGTAAGAAATGCCGCTTTAGTATTTTCTGTACTGATAGTATTCTTACTTTTAGCTTATACTCCAAATTGGCTCAATAAACAAGATCAGGTAGACAAATCTATTGATTGGTCTACGGTTGTTGATGATCCTGATGAGCATATGACATTTAACCTATTAATGCATCGTGATGCCAGATGGTCAACCGAAGCACTTCTTAGAGAAGACGCATTTGCCAAAAGATTAATTGAAAAAAGATTCAACGTCACACTTAAATATGATCTTATTTCACCATCTGTTTATGAGAGAAAGGGTGCTTTGGTAAAAGCATCTGGATCGATTCCTGATATATTTACAGAGTTTACAGGACAGATAACAAGTTCTGTAAAACATGGTTTTATAATGCCAATCCCTATTGCAGTACTTGCGGAGCATGTTCCAACTCTTACAAGAATTATACAGGATTGGGGATGGCATGCCTGGATGGGTTCCCGTATAGGAGAAAACAATTATGGAATTCCTATCCCAAGACCTCAAAACGCATACCCCAAAGTTGGAATTTGGCGTAAGGACTGGCTGCGAGCAATTGGTTTTGATGGGATTCCAGATAATTTAGAGGAATACTCTTTAGTTTTTGAAAAGTTCAAAAATGAAAAACCCGATGCAAAAAGCTTTATTCTCGATTTTAAAAATGATTTATCCGAGGAACAAAAGAAATTGGTACTGGATAATGCAAAACCAACCTGGGCCATGAGTGGAGACGTTAGTACCTGGAGAAGTGGAATGTTTACTGAAATTTTTGGAGCATATGATATACAGCCATTTAATTGGAAGATAGATAACGGAAAACTGATATGGGGAGGCATTGATATGCGTTCTCTTCTAGCTTTGAAAAAGTTAAATGAATGGTATGAGAAAGAATATATACATCCTGATTTTGTCACGGATAATTGGATGGGCGAAGTTTTACAAAAACTTTATTCTGGCATTACAGGCTACATTTCACACTGGTCTCTTTATGCTGAACTAGTGCCTGATAGTGATCGAATACAGACCATGGCAGCTCTTCAACGATCACGTGATTTGGCATTAATGGAATTAATTGGTTTCTCAAAGAAGGATGCGAAAAATTTAATTGAACAAAAAAGTGAGCGTTATGCCAATTTGTGGACTGCAGGTTATGCACCAGCAGGCCCAGATGGACATAGAGGACACAGAACATATGGTAGAGTAGGTGGAAATTATGGTGGTTACTATGTGTTCGGGAATCACATGAAAGAAACACCGGCCAAGGTTCTTCGCTGGCTAAGAATAATGGAAACCATGTTAAACGATGATGAACTCTTATTACACGGTAGCTTAGGGAAGGAAGGTTTGCATTGGAAATGGCAAGGCGAAGGGGATAACAGAACAACAATTGGACTTGAACCATTTGGTACATACTCATATAAAAGAAATAGTGAAGGTCTTAGTTGGCATCTGCATGAAAAAATGGCAGGCTATCTAGTGACTGTCCCAATGCAGGATGACTTTGTAGCTAAATATATGCCGGCTGGATTAATCAAATTTCAAAAGGAACATAATCGTAAAGAGTGGGGAGATAATTGCGTATTTGGTGATGCGGTTTACCAGGCTCCCCATGATATAGTAGCGAGAGTAAATAAACTAATCGCTTATCAACAAACTAATTTTACAGAGTTTATTGCAGGACAAAAGGATTTTAAGAATTGGGAATTGTATGTAAACGAATTTCATAATCTAGGCGGGGAATTAGTTATTAATAGAATGGGAATTCATCTTGATGATGCCAGAGAAAATAAAAAAAAGGTTCACCAATTATTAAGCAGGGCAGATTAGATGGATAATAATTTTCAATCTCCAAAAAATAATGCTCTGGCATTAATGTTTTTACCCTGTGCAGTTTATTATTTTATTTTTGATTATATCCCAATGGGGGGACTGATGATAGCTTTCAAAGATTATAGTATCCAGGATGGTATACTTGGAAGCCCGTGGGTTGGATTTCAACATTTTGAAATGTTATTTGGTGGTATTGAATTCTTAATGGTAATAAAGAATACATTATTGATAAGTATTATTAAAATAATATTAGGGTTTTTGGCCCCTGTTATTTTTGCTGTTTTACTAAACGAAATCAGGATTGGTTTTTTGACAAAAGGATTTCAAAGCTTGAGCCTGCTACCCTACTTATTTAGCTGGGTTATTTTAGCAAGTATTTTCAGACTAATCTTTTCAAACAGTGGCCCTGCTAACGAAATAATCGCTTGGATAGGGGTCGATAAACCTATTAACTGGCTCAGCGATGATTTTTGGTTTATTGTCGTCATTATTTTTACAGATATTTGGAAGGGTATAGGTATTGGGGCCATTATATATATGGCATCCATTGCGGCAATTCCGATTGAGTTATATAAGGCAGCAAAAATAGATGGAGCAAATCGTTTCCAGCAAATATTCTACATAACACTGCCGCAACTAAAACCGACCATGATCACTCTACTTATTTTAAGTATGGGCGGTTTTCTAAGTGCTGGATTTGATCAGATATACAATATGTATAATCCACTTGTATACGATGTAGCAGATATTATTGATACCTATGTTTTACGCATGCTGACAAATCTGAACTTTGAGATTGCAACTGCAGCAGGAATGTTTAAATCAGTTGTGGCCGTAATATTGATTATGATCTCAAACTCAATTTCAAAACGGCTTACCCAAGGAGAGCAAGGGCTTTACTAATGATGATTAAAGAGTCATTTGGTTCCAGATTATTTGATGTTATCAACATATCATTATTTATTGTGCTATCCTTTACAATGTTTTATCCTTTATTATACTGTCTTGTATTGAGCCTTAGCTCAGAAGTGTATGCTTCTCAGGGCGGTTTCTTTTTATATCCCAGGTCATTCGATCTAACAGCCTATAAAGCAGTGTTTTCCAAACCCCATCTTTTATCTGGTTTATTGAATAGTATTGCACGGGTCCTTATTAGTGTGCCAATCTCGGTATTTTTTACTGCGTTATGTGCATATCCGCTATCTCGTAAAGACATGCCATATCGTAAACCATTATTTTTATTTGTTTTGTTTACTATGTTATTCAGCGGTGGAATGGTTCCAATTTATTTACTATACCACAGTATTGGATTATTAGACAATCGTATGGTTTATCTTGTTCAAGGCCTCATAAGCGCATTTAATGTAATTTTGATCCGAAATTATTTTCAAAACATTCCTGATAGTATGCACCAGGCAGCTATGATAGATGGTGCAACCGAATGGTATATTTTCTTTAGGATATATCTTCCATTATCTAGCCCTATCCTTGCTACTGTGGCTATGTTTCAGACTATATTTCATTGGAATGCATGGTATGATGCTGTTATTTATATGAATACGGATAGTAAAGTGGTTTTACAGGCTTTTTTGCAGAGGATTGTAATTGAACAGGAATGGGCTATGTTGCGCGATAATTTTATTGGCTTAGCTCCTGAATCAATCAAGGCTGCAACAGTAGTAATTACTGTTGTCCCTATCATGCTAGTTTTTCCTTTTGTTTTAAAATATTTTTCCAAAGGCATTATGCTTGGCGGAATCAAAGAATAGGATTGTTGTGAAATGAGTGATTTAGTACTAAAAAAAATAACGAAAGTATTTGGAAATAGTGTTGTGGCTGTCCGTGATTTCGATTTACAAATCGAATCAGGAGAATTTATGGTTTTAGTGGGTCCTTCTGGATGCGGTAAATCTACAACTCTCTCTATGATAGCAGGCTTGGAAGAGCCAACTAGTGGTGAAATACTTATTAATGGAAAAATGATTAATACTTTACCACCAAAAGACCGCGATATTGCTATGGTATTTCAGAATTATGCTCTCTATCCACACATGACAGTATATGATAATATGGCATTCAGTCTCAAACTTAGGCGCTATGATAAGTCCGAGATTGAAAAACGTGTAAAAGAAGCTGCTGACACACTGGAGCTGGAAGAATACCTTGATCGTTTGCCAAAAGCACTTTCTGGTGGCCAGCGACAGCGTGTCGCTTTAGGCCGGGCAATTGTTAGAAAACCTAAGGTGTTCTTATTTGATGAGCCATTATCAAACCTCGATGCGAAAATGCGTTCCATTATGCGAGTGGAATTAAAAAAACTGCATGATCGAATTGGAGCTACTATGGTATATGTGACCCATGATCAGACAGAAGCTATGACGTTGGGGGACCGTATTTGTGTAATGAATGATGGAGAACTTCAACAATTGGACACGTCATTAGAAATTTATAATAATCCGAAAAATATTTTTGTTGGCAGTTTTATCGGTTCCCCACAAATGAATTTCATTGAAGGAACATTAGAACCGTCTGTTAATGGAAGTCAAATTTCCTGCGACCTGTTTAGTATGCCTCTCACAAATCTAAAAACTCAAATCGAAGTTGTTAATGCGAAACCAGTTACACTTGGGATTCGTCCTGAAGATTTATCTACCAGATCTAAAGAGCATACCGCTGGTTTAATGAAAGGCATTGTTGATGTGATTGAGCCGATGGGTAAAGAAACTTTTATTTATATAAAATTAAACAATCATCGGTTAACTGCAATGGTCAAACCAGGTGAGGGGTTAAAAGTTGGCGATGAAATTGAACTTTATTTAAATCAAAATAACCTATGTGGATTTGATATTGAAACTGGAATTGAAATATTAAACAATAATTCCTAATCACCATATTCGAATATGGATGTATTTGACTCAATGATAACTGCTATAACATGTATTTTTTTCATGTCCTTAGTCGCTATAATCTCCTACTATAAAACAAAAGGGGAAGTTGGGACTCCTGATGGTTATTTTCTTGCTAGTCGTGGATTAAATGGTATTTTTATTGCTGGCTCTTTACTCCTAACTAATTTATCCGCAGAACATTTAATTGGACTTAATGGTTCAGCTTATGGATATAATTTGAGTAGTATGGCATGGGAAGTGACGGCAGCAATTTCTACCATATGCATGGCCTATATTTTTTTACCGCGTTACCTTGCCGGTGCGTTCACAACTCTTCCTGAATTTCTTTGTAATCGTTTTGATGAGGATGTCCGCCGTTTATTAGTTATTCTTTTTATGTTTGGTTACGGGCTGGTGACTATACCATCGGTTCTTTATTCTGGTTCAATAGCTGTATTAATGTTGTTTGATTTACCAAGCATTTTAAATCTAAGCTATAGCCAATCGCTTGCAATCACCATTGTTATGATTGGTTCAATTGGTGCTGTATATGCTATTTTTGGCGGGCTTAAAGCTGTGGCGGTTTCTGATACATTAAATGGTATAGGATTGCTCATTATTGGAATGCTTGTTCCAATTTTAGGTTTAATTATGCTTGGCGATGGTAGCTTTCTTGAAGGGTTAATCATTATTACTACAACCAAAACGGAAAAACTTAACGCTATTGGTTCCGGTAGCGATCCAACGCCTTTTGGAACATTATTTACCGGGATGATTTTTGCAAATCTATTTTATTGGTGTACAAACCAGTATGTAATACAACGCACTCTTGGATCAAAAAGCTTAGCTGAAGGACAAAAGGGGGTTTTATTTTCTGGATTTTATAAGGTGCTAGTTCCATTTATGATGATGATCCCGGGAGTAATTGCTTATCATCTTTATGGTGATGGCCTATCATCTATTGATGTCGCTTACCCAAGATTAATTCGTGATGTATTACCAGGTTATGCTGCTGGATTTTTCTTGGCAGTTCTTCTTGGCGCAGTATTTAGTTCCTTTAATTCCTTGCTTAATAGTGCTGCAACATTGTTTTGTATAGATGTATATCTTCCTTTAAAAAAAGGAAATGTTGATGATAAAAAATTATTAATTATTGCCAAAAGAGCTAGTGTGGTCATAGCATTGTTTTCTTTTGTTATTGCACCTTTATTACAGTTCGCACCTGATGGTTTGTGGCAAATTATTAGAATTTTTACAGGGTTCTACAATATTCCTGTTATTGCAGTAGTAATTGTTGGTTTATTTACTACTCGAGTTCCTTCTATTGGCCCAAAAGTAGCAATAGTGTTTCATATTATATTTTATAGTTTATTTCAATTTGTCTTTAAAGATATTTTGCAGATTCATTTCCTTCATCTTTATGCTATTCTATTCGTCTCAGAAATTCTTATTATGGTTATCATTGGGCATATAAGACCACTTTCAAAACCATGGGTATTTAATAAAAAGAACGTAATTGATCTTACTCCGTGGAAAAAAGCGTTCCCGGTTTCTGTTACTCTTTTTACTGCAGTAATTGTATTATATATACTATTTTCTCCAATTGGGCTAGTTGGTGGGTTAACTGCAAAATTTTGGCCGTTAATAATATTACTAACAATTATAAACATTATTATTTGGTTATATAATACCCTGGGGAATAACAAATTATCAGCATTAGGTAATTAAGAATAAAATGCCAAAGTCAAATAAACCACGGTTAAGAATTTTTGAAGAGGCCTCTAATCAACGCCATATTGTTGATGGCGATAGATACTTATACAAGTCATCCGATATAGAACCTCCGATCCGATTCAATATTATTGGAACCGGAATGATGGGGCAGGAACACATGAAAGTTGCAACATTATTAGGTGAAGCAAAAATACATGGCGTATTTGATATAAATAAACATAGCCTTGATATTGCTGCAGATGAATTCAAAAAATATGCTCATCATAAGCTAGTACAATATCCCGATTTGGAATCAACCTGCCTTGACCCTGAGGTAGAAGCCTTGTTGATTTGCACACCTAATTATACTCACCATGAGGTATTAAAGGTTGCACTTAAATCAGGGAAACCAATATTATTGGAAAAACCAATGGCAACAAATTTGGCTGATGCAGCCGATATTTTTAACTTGGCTAATAATTATTCCTCTTTTATTCAGATTGGATTACAGTATCGTTATAAAGCACAATATAAAGAGGCATTTGAAGCCGCGTTGAGTCAAAAAATTCTTGGTGATATTAAAACAATTAATTTGAGTGAATTTCGCCCTCCCTTTTTAGATAAAGTCGAGCAATGGAATAAATTCTCTGAATTTTCTGGTGGTACACTCGTTGAAAAATGCTGTCATTATTTTGATTTAATTAATCTATTTGCTGATTCTATACCAAGCAAAATATATGCTAGTGGTGGTCAAGCAATTAATTTCTTGGATTTTAAGAAAAATAACCAAAAATCAGATATTGATGATCATGCATTTGTAATAATTGATTATGAGAATGGAATCAGAGCAAATTTTACACTAAATATGTTTTGTCCAAGTTTTTCAGAGGAATTAATTCTATGTGGAGACAAAGGAAAATTAGTAGCAAGCGAACGTTATGATTTTCAACGAGAAAGCAAATCAAAATCAACCATTTCAATTGATATTGGTGAGAGTGGTCCTTCAAAAACTTTAGATGTTCATTATCCTATTCTTATTGAGCAAAGTGGACATAATGGTGCCACCTTTTTTGAACACATTGAATTTATAAATCAACTTAAAGGAAAAGATTCTGATTGTGCTACACCACTTCAGGGACTTTGGTCCATTATAATAGCTTGCGCTGCTCAAGAATCGATACTAAAAGAAAATTATATAATGATTGATGAGTTCTTAGATCAAAATAAATTAGGATGGGTGATAGAAAAGTAGTAAAAAAATTAAAACGGCTCTTGTTTCATGTACGAATTATTAAATATAAATAATTACCAGATTCCATCTGTAGGACTTGGCCTATGGAAAATTGATAAATTAGATGCTGCAAACGTGGTAACTAATGCAATCGAAATAGGTTATAGGCATCTTGATAGTGCTGCTGATTATGGGAACGAAAAAGAAGTGGGTGCTGGCTTGGCAGAAGCTATCAATAAAGGATATTGTAGGCGGGAAGAGGTTTGGATAACATCAAAACTTTGGAACAATTATCATCGTAAAGAACATGTGCGGCCTGCATGTGAACGAACACTTAAAGATCTTGGTCTAGACTATATAGATCTTTATCTCATTCATTTTCCAATTTCTTTACAATTTGTTTCTTTTAAAGATCAATATCCTCCAGGTTGGATAATAAAAAGTAAGAAAAATAATATTATGACAATTGACCCCGTTCCTCTTTCAGAAACATGGCAGGGCATGGAAGAGCTAGTACAAGCCGGTCTTGTCCGTCACATTGGAATTTGCAACTATAATTCTGGATTATTAAATGACCTAATGGCATACGCAAGTATTAAACCAGCAATGTTACAAATTGAATCTCATCCATACCTTACTCAAGAAAATTTAATACATCATGCACATAATTTGAATATAGCAGTGACAGCTTTTTCACCGCTAGGTTCATTATCCTATGTTTCTCTAAAAATGGCTAAAGTTGAGGATTCATTATTAAAACAAAGGGAAATAATTGAAATTGCAGATAATCTTAAACGAACTCCCGCACAAGTTGTTTTAAGATGGGGGATTCAGCGTAAAACAGCAATCATACCAAAAACTTCAAGAATAGAAAAACTAAGAGAAAATATTTCATTGTTTGATTTTGAATTGAACGCTGATCAAATGAACAAAATTTCTGCATTAAATATAAACTATAGATTTAATGACCCAGCTAATTTTTGTGAAAAAGCATTTGGTAAATTTTATTCTATTTATGATTAATTATAAATAACCCATTAAGAATATGATTGCTACTTTACATGCATTAGAAAAAGTACAGTTACACAATGGGGAATTTCCCTTAGTATTTAATGCTAAGGAAAAAAACATAAACATAAATGATGTTATTCATTGGTTGAATGATGAAAAAAACAAACTTATATCATTACTATCAAAACACGGTGCTATTTTATTTCGTGGGTTTCCAATCAAAGGTTATATGCATTTTGATTCTTTCATTAAAACTTTTGGATTAACAAATTTTCCATATGAAGAATCTTTTTCAAATGCTGTTCGATATAAACGCACCAAGCGAGTATTTACGGCTAATGAAGCTCCGCCATCTGTTTCAATTTTTCTTCATCACGAATTAGCACAAACACCCGTATATCCATCTCATTTATTTTTTTATTGTGAAAATGCTCCAGAGAAAAATGGAGAAACCCCCCTTTGTAGGTCTGATGTTTTACTTTCAAAACTACAGGGTGTAATCCCGGAATTCGTTCAGTCCTGTGAAAAGTTAGGAGTTTGCTATACAAATGTTATGCCTGACCATGAAGATAATAATTCGGGTCAGGGAAGAAGTTGGTATAGCACTTTGGGCGTTAGTAATAAATCAAACGCTGAAAGAAAACTTAATACTCTAGGTTATCAATGGGAGTGGATGGATGATGGAAGTTTAGAAGTAAAAACCGCGGTTTTGCCAGCAGTTAAGACACTTGATGACAAACGTAGAGTGTTTTTTAATCAATTAATAGCAGCTTATCGTGGATGGAAAGATAAACGCAATGCATCTCGTAAAAATATATTTTTTGGAGATGGCTCAGCAATTCCAATTAAAGATATGAATATTGCTGTAAAATTAGCTGATCAATTAACTTTCAATTTAGAATGGGAAACTGGAGATATTGCATTGATTGATAATTATTTAGTGATGCATGGACGCCGTCCATATAAAGGAGATCGTAGAATACTTGCATCTCTAGCTTCAGTTGGTACAAAAAGAAATAATACTATGAATATATCCTAATTATTACTCAATATATTATTTATCTATTTTCTCAATGAATTCATTTATGATAGTATCATCCATATCAACGATATATTTATCTTGTGGAAATTTTCCCGAATAAACCTCTTTTCGAAACTCTTTAAAAGCAGAAATTCGTTCATTCTGCATCTTTTCCTTTATCTCATGAAATTTTCGATAGGCTTTTGCGTGTCTTGGTAACATTTCTTTATTTTCCCCAAGAATATCTTCCGCGAAAAGAAAGTGTACATCTCCAGCTTTTCCGGATCCGAGAGAAATAGTTACTAAACTTGTCCGCTTTGTAATTTCTGCAAGAAGTTTCTCTGGAATAACTTCAATTTCGACAGCAAATACGCCAGCATCCTCTAATTCTTTAATAGAATTGTAAACTTTTTGAGCTTGTTGTAACGTTTTTCCAACTGGTTTTAATCCACCTGTCCATGTACTGTGCCTTGGAACTAATCCAGCATGTCCCATTAATGGGAATCCAAACTCTGATAGTGATTTAATATAATTTTTATTCCAAGAAGAGCACATGATGGCGTCAGCTCCTAAGCTCATAATTTTATATGATTGACGTACAGCTTCCTCAAGTGTATGACAAACTGAAGCTGATAAAGCCACAGTCATAAAAGTCTTTGGAATTGCTTTTCGAATTTCAGGATATGGATTTGACACACCAACAATAACCATATCTATACCAGCTTCTTCGGCTGCTACTGCTTCTTCTACAGTGCCAACTAATATCTGGCATAACTTTTTATCCCCCTTTTGTTCTATGATATCATGGACAGTATAATTACGGGTATCGAATTTTCCACCCATAGTAAATATTCTCTTTAGATTACTTTTTATCATTCAGTTCTTCCAAAATAACAAATTTACTTTGCTATTATTTATCTATAATAATATTAAATAAACCCACATAAAGAAATAACCTTGTTTATTAAATTACAGTAAACAGAATATAAATATGTCAAATATTATTGCTATAGATCAAGGAACGACTAGTTCACGTACTATTATTTTTGATGATAGAGGATCTGTTATTTCTCACGCTCAAAGAGAATTTCAACAATTTTACCCAAAGAACGGTTGGGTTGAACATGATTTGGATGAGATATGGAAAACACAAGTTGAGACAGTATTAGAGGCATTTAATAATTCAAGTTTAAAAATTTCAGATATTGCTTCTATAGGTATAACTAATCAACGAGAAACATTGGCAGTATGGGAAAGAAAAACAGGTAATCCCCTTCATAGAGCGATAGTATGGCAAGACAGACGAACAGCTAATCTTATAAGTAAAATGAAAAATGAAATAATGGAAAAAGAGATACGTCATAAAACTGGCCTACCTTTTGATCCTTACTTTACTGGTACAAAAATAAAGTGGATATTAGATCATTGCCCCGAAATATATGATAAGGCAAAAAGGGGAGAGGTGTGTTTTGGTACAATTGATAGTTGGCTTATTTATAAACTGACTAATGGGGAAAAATATTTAACAGATGTTACTAATGCATCTAGAACGTTGTTAATGGATATAAACAAAGGACATTGGGATAAAGAATTAACTGAATTAATGGGAATAGAAATAGACTGGTTAGCAGAAATTTTACCTAGTAGTGGTTATTTTGGTTCAACAAATATACTTGGTTCATCAGTCCCGATAAATTCAGTCGCGGGTGATCAACAATCTGCATTATTTGGACAATTTTGTTTTCAAATTGGTGATGTAAAAAATACCTATGGAACTGGCTGTTTTATTCTTGCCTATACTGGAAATAATCGTGTTGAAAGTAGTAATAATTTATTAACTACAGTTGCTTGGCAATTATCAAATAACCCAATTGAGTATGCACTAGAAGGCAGTGTGTTTATTGGTGGTGCAGCAATTCAGTGGTTAAGAGATGGTTTAGAAATTATAGAAAATTCCATTGATGTAAATCAATTAGCTGAAACTGTAAATGACACCAAAGGGGTTTATGTTGTACCTGCCTTTACAGGATTGGGTGCCCCTTATTGGGATCCAAAAGCTAGAGGTATAATCACCGGCCTCACACGAGGAACCACTAAAGCACATATTGCTCGAGCAGTATTAGAAAGCATTGCACTTCAATCAACAGAAGTTATTCGAGGGATGTCCAAAGATTTGGGTTATCCAGTCCTTTCAATTAGAGCTGATGGTGGGGCAAGTGCCAGTAATTTATTAATGACTATGCAAGCTGATTATAGTGGTTGTAAAGTGCTTCGTCCATCTACGCTTGAAACAACTGCGCTAGGAACTGCTTTGCTTGCTGCATTAGGGAAAGGATTATATAGCAGTCCAAATGAACTATCAAAGGTCATAAAACCTGAAAAAATTTTTCTACCAAAAATGAATAAAGAGAAAAGAGAAAAAAAGCTTAGGGAATGGAAAAAAGTAGTGTCAGCTGTTATGTTCCTAGCAAGTTAATTATTTACTTAATAATTCTTTAATTGCATCTGAAGTAGGAGCTGAAGGCTGGGCTCCAAGAACTGTTACTGAAAGAGCAGCTGCAGCATTTGCATATTTTATTGCCTCAGGAAAATCCTTTTTATTAGATAACTCAACAGCTAACACGCCATTAAAGATATCTCCAGCACCGGTCGTATCTACGGCATTAACATCATAAGATGGAATAAGTTGGTGGGCATTACTACATGATAAATAAGCCCCTTTTCGTCCCATTGTAATAATTACTGTTTGCACACCTAGATCATGAAGTTTATTACAAGAGGATTGCGCACTTTCAGCATTTGTTACTTTTAAACCAGTTAGTTGTTCTGCTTCCGTTTCATTAGGAGTAATTACATCTAAATTTTGAAGCAATTCATCGCTGAGTGGTTGTGCAGGAGCCGGATTTAAAATAAAGGTGGATGTTTGTGTACTTACAATTTTTGCGAGATATTCAACTGTATTAATAGGAGTTTCTAGTTGTGTAAGAACTACATCTGCAGAAATTATAGAATCCATAGCTTTGTCAAGATGTGCTGGAGACAAATCATAGTTTGAACCAGAAGCAACTCCAATACTATTTTCACCATTATTATCAATAAATATAAAAGCAACGCCTGAAGGGTTTTCTGAAGTTCGGTTCACATAGGTAGTATCAATATTGTCCTTTTTAAAACCATCTATTGCACTGTCCCCTAAAAGATCCTTTCCGATACAGGCAACAAAGCTTACTTCTCCCCCTGCCCTGGAAGATGCGACTGCCTGATTGGCGCCTTTTCCGCCTGCAGCAGTAGAAAATTGATTACCTAACAAGGTTTCACCGGGTCCAGGAATATTTTCCAGCTGCATAATCATGTCAGTATTTGAGCTACCTATTACAGTTATTTTCCCGATATTAAAATCCTCCCATGTGCATCGTAAAATTTTTCATTTTTTTCTATTATTAAAGTAAACGAGCTGCAATAATTAAAGATAATCCTACCATAAAAGATAGGAACATTATCTTGATCAAATTATCTGTCTCAGGAGGGGCATCCTTAAATTCCTTCCAGATAAATACACCCCAAGCTGCAGCTATCATGGTTGCTCCCTGGCCAAGTCCATATGATATAGCAAAACCAGCTGCACCAGATGCGATAACACTGAAAGACATACCGACATTCCAGATAATGCCACCTAAAACACCAATAAGGTGTAGCTTTGGGTTGCCTTCTGAAAAGTAATCTCTATAGGTTACTGCCTTACCACTTAAAGGCTTATACATAACAAATGTATTAAAAATAAAGTTTGAAAGAAAAAGACCAATTGAAAAAACCACAATTGCAGTATATGGGCTAAGTTTTCCTACATCAAGCATTATATAATCTGTAGACATTGAAGCTGCTACAAAACGGTAAAAGAAGCCCATTAATATTCCCGCGGCTGCTGAGATAATTAGCCCCTTGTTTGAAGACTTATTATCACTACTGCTAGGAAGCTTGTTATAGGCCATAGCATCGACAATGATAGCAATAACTACGAGTAGAACCCCAGCAAAAATATAAATTGGGTTCCCTACAGGAGATGCCAAATAATTGGTCAGCACACCAATGATTAAGGCTAATCCTACACCCACAGGTATAGCCACTGCCATACCAGCAATATCAATTGCAACCACCAGAAGAATGTTGGATAAATTGAAGACTACGCCACCAATAAAGGCACTATTAATACTAGCTGTATCTGCTTGGTAAATATCATCTAAAAAGCTTCTACCGTTTTCACCAATGCTACCAATAGTAAAGGCAGAGATAAATGCAAGAATTAGCACACCAATGGAGTAATCCCAGTAAAAAAGTTGAAAGGGCCAGGATTTACTAGCTAGTTTTTGGGTATTTGCCCAGGATCCCCAACAAAGCATTGTTATAAAACACATTATAACTGCAATAAAATATGATTCAACAATGACCATGGTTTAATCTCCTAAATTTATAATGATTATTTCACTTGGCTTTAAAGTATAGCGTTTCTTTCTTTATTTGTAAGTTTTTTGACCTAGCTATGATTAATCAATCTAGTAGTAGTTAGATAAAAGAGCGATAAAAAAATCTATGAGTTACATAATGTGGTGTTATTTGGGACCAACTGTTCGATGGGGTATCCGGGAACAATTGTTTGATCTCTATGGATATATATCCTAGCAACAGTTTAAATTCAAACATTCCGAGTGAAATACTTTAATTAATTATTACCAATAGCAAAGTAAAAAATACTAATGGTGTTTGGACTTGCGTTTTTTCTGAGACGTATGGTGTTCACTGTAGTATTGATTAGATGAAGAAAAATTTTATTACATTATTATTCTTTTTTTGCATCTTACAGGGGCAAGTGAATCGATTAGGGATAAACAATTACCATAGATTATATAATAATCTTGTAAATATAATTAACAATATAAATAATGAAGGAGCTATTCTTTTGAAATTAAATAAAAAAAGCCCAAAAATCGCAACGGTTTCCAAGTCGACTTTTGGTAAAACAGCTTCTGGTAAGGAAATTGATCTTTATACCTGTGTTAATATAAACGGTCTCGTCCTCAAAATGATGACTTTCGGCGCAATTGTTGTTTCCCTTGAAATACCCGACCGTGATGGAAAATTATCTAACGTAAACCTTGGTTTTGAGTCACTTGATAGTTATTTGGCGGGCCACCCTTATTTTGGTGCGACTATTGGCCGTTTTTGTAATAGAATTTCTAAGGGTAAATTTAGTTTAAATGGTAAGCAGTATACACTTGCAACGAATGATGGTTCAAATCATTTACACGGAGGTGAAAAAGGTTTTGATAAGGTTGTGTGGGATGCCCGTTCATTTGTGGATGAATTAGGTGCAGGTATCGAGTTTAACTACAGAAGCCCCAATGGTGAAGAGGGATACCCTGGCAATCTAGATGTATCCGCAGTTTATACTCTTACAAATAAGAACGAGCTAATGGTTAAATTTTCTGCTATATCAGATATGGCTACTCCCATAAACCTTACGAACCACAATTATTGGAATCTTGGAGGGATACGTAGTGGAAATATTCTTGGTCACGAAGTAACCATTGTAGCAAACCAGTACCTAGAAGTTAATAATAATCTGATTCCTACAGGTAAACTATTGGATGTTAAAGGTACTCCATTTGACTTTACAACGGCTAAAACTGTTGGTGACCATATTAAATCAATTCCCAAAATTGAAGGACTTCCTCAAGGTTATGACCATTGTTTTGTACTTCCAGATGATAGTAAAAACCTAAAATTTGCTGCTCGTGTAAAAGATTCAGTTTCTGGCCGATCTATGGAAATATACACAACCCAACCAGGTATTCAGTTTTATTCAGGTAATTTTCTGGATGGTAGACCAGAAAGTGGAGGCTACGAACAATATGATGGTTTCTGTTTGGAAACACAACATTTCCCTGATGCGCCAAACCAGCCAAAATTTTTATCAACGATTCTTATTCCAGGAGAAAAATATAATCATTTAACAGTACACCGTTTTTTCAATGAATGAGTTTTTCTAAATAAAATGTATTCTAGTTGAATAATTAATTTATTTGGGCGAAATTTTTGAGAAGTGATTCATATTACTTTTTTAATATTGTTATAAGGAGGGAACAAAATAATGAATACTAAGGAGACTAATCCAAGCAAAAAAGATATTTGGCTTTTTTGGGGTTGTTTTGCAGCTCTAACAGCGACATCATTTGGTTTTATTGTAAGAACCCAAGTTATTGGAGATTGGGGTGTAGAATTTGCTCTTAGCGAAACCCAAAAGGGCGAAATTTTTGGTGTGGGGCTATGGCCATTCTGCATTAGTATTATATTATTTAGTTTAGTAATAGATAAAATTGGATATGGAACATCGATGATGATCGCGTTGTTCCTACATGTTCTTTCTGCTATTATTACGATCATGGCGGATGGTTACTGGATGTTGTATTGGGGAACATTTATTCTTGCGCTTGGGAATGGTACTGTAGAGGCTGCAATCAATCCGGTTGTCGCCACGATCTTTTCAAAAGAAAAAACTAAGTGGCTTAACATTCTCCATGCTGGTTGGCCCGCAGGCCTGGCATTGGGTGGTATTCTAGCAATCTTGATGGGCCCAGAAGTTAGTTGGAAATGGAAAGTCGCTCTTGTACTTATTCCGGTAGTTGTTTATGGCGTAATGTTATATGGTAGAGAATTTCCTGTTCAAGAGCGGGTGAAGGCTGGCGTCTCTTTCAAAGATATGCTTAGCGAAGCTGGTGCAGTAGGTTTCTTTTTAATTTTCTATACTGTACTATTAGAAATCAATCGCGTAGCGGGTCTTACGCCTCTAGTCGAGAGTAATTTTTTAAGTCTACCCCATGTATCCCTTACATTATTACTTATCCTAGTGTCAGTAGGTTATTATATATACACGAATTCACTTGGCCGGCCTTTATTTATATTACTTCTGTTGATTATGATTCCACTTGCGACAACAGAACTAGGAACGGATAGCTGGATCACGGATCTAATGGTACCTTTTTTAGGAAATAACGCTGGCTGGGTTGTTGTTTATACAGCTATGATTATGGTGATTTTGAGGTTTTATGCTGGACCAATTGTTCACCGGACATCACCTCTTGGCCTTTTAGCTATTAGTAGTGCGATTGCTTTAGTTGGATTAATAATCCTATCAACTGCTACTGGGTTTATGATATTTATTGCGGCGACAATTTATGGTTTAGGTAAAACGTTTTTCTGGCCAACTATGTTAGGTGTTGCTGGTGAACGTTTCCCTAAGGGCGGGGCACTAACCTTGAATGCTATCACTGGGGTTGGAATGCTTGCTGCTGGCATATTTGGTACACCATTTCTTGGGAATATTCAGGATAAACAAATTGATAGCCAGTTGCTAAAACAAAACCCGGCTATCCATGCACAGGTTATGGGGCAAGAACAAACAAGTGTTTTTGGAAAATATAATCCATTAGATCAAGAAAAAGTTTCTGATCTTTCATCTTCGGATCAAGCTATAATAGCCGAAGTACAAACAGCTTCCAAACAAGGTGCGCTGTCTACAGTGGCAGTTTTTCCAGGTATAATGCTCATTTGTTATCTGGGTATGATTGGTTATTTCAGGTCTAGGGGTGGTTATAAAGCAATTGATCTAAGTGAAGATAATAGCTCTACTCCTCAAGAAGACATTTCAATAGAAGGAGATAAAACATAAAATAACATTTATTAGATTATTAATTTTATAAAAGGAGAGAGATTATGAGTTCTGAGAGTAAGGTAAATGTTGCAATTATTGGTTTAGGATTTGGTGCGGAGTTTATTCCGATTTATAAAAAACACCCCAATGCAAATATGTATGGTATCTGCCGTAGAAATGAAGATGAATTGAAAAAGATTGGAGAAGCGTTCGGAATTGAAAATCGTTTTACAGATTACCAAGAGGTATTAAATGATCCTGCTGTTGATTTTGTCCATATTAATTCACCAATCCCTGACCATGGTTGGATGTCAATTGATGCACTAAAAGCAGGAAAAAATGTAATGTGTACCGTTCCAATGGCCACCACTATTGAAGAATGTGAAGAGATTGTAAATCTAGTTAATGAAACTGGTTTAAAATATATGATGGCTGAAACAGTAGTATATAGTCGGGAATTTTTATTTATCAAGGATATGTACGATAAGGGGGAACTAGGGAAAATACAATATATGAAGGCATCGCACCCACAGGATATGGAAGGATGGCCAGAGTATTGGGAAAGAATGATACCTATGCACTATGCAACTCATGTGGTTTCACCCGTTCTTGGTATGGTTAATGGATACGCTGAATATGTTTCTTGTTTTGGTTCTGGAACTGTAAATGATCGCATTGCTGAAAAATCTGGAAACTCTTTTGCGGTGGAGTCATGCCATATTAAGATAAAAGATTCTGATTTATCCGCTCAGATCTGGCG
>CEVM01261763.1_pt1 | contig 19688 bp, 12 predicted proteins | sample 531481 | NCBI WGS metagenome assembly CEVM01 (sample SAMEA2623649, study PRJEB7988) | marine metagenome | biome: marine biome (ENVO:00000447); feature: mesopelagic zone (ENVO:00000213) & marine oxygen minimum zone (ENVO:01000065); material: "saline water (ENVO:00002010), including plankton...
TCCGCCAGCCAAATACGCTTTCATGATACGCGACGGCCCCTCATATACCGCATTCGTTGGTTCTGAGATCGCGCGTTGAAGCATGATCTCATTATCTCGAAGATTTTGGTAAAAAATGGGCCATGGATTTCCACCTAGTTGCGGAGATTTCAAGGCATGGCGATCAAATAAGTTAAAATCGATCGCCGTGCGGTGTTGCGATAGTAGATCGCCGGCCACAAATCCTTCGTAACTTAATTCGTCTCCGGTGTTATAGATCACCTGCCGGAGCAGCAATGAAGGCTGCACCGAGTTAGGCGCGTTGGGGTTTGTATTCAATTCTTCAAAATCTTGGGTACAGCCCAACATCATGAAGAACGCTAATAAGATGTATGTATAAAATGTATTTTTCATGATATTGTTATTAAAAATTAATGCCTGCTTTAAACCCGAAACTTCTTGTAGTTGCATAACTCATGTCTTCCACACCGCTTACAAAAGTGTTGCCTTGAATGGCGTATTGTTCTGGGTCGAAATGGGGAATGTCTGAAATGGCAAACAGGTTCCTTCCGATAAAGGCTACGCTAATCTCAGCGCCTTCATCCAACCCTAAAAATCCGCGATTGGTGGTGAAAGAATATCCTAAAGAAAATTGTCTCAGTTTCAAGAAAGAAGCATCATACGTGTTGTTTTCTTCGTGGTTCCGGTCATAAAATTGGCGGTAGTACGTTTCTGCCGAAACCGCTGTGGTATTCTGAATGTATTCCGGGTTCTCTGCAGTTCCTATATTCACCACACCTTGTGGTACGATACCGCCTTCGGGACGATTCTCAGTTTCTGCCAGTTGTCCTCCAACGGTGGCCAGGGCTCGAGTTCGAGACACCAATTCACCGCCTTGCCGCCAGTCGAACAGGAAGTTGAGGTTCCAGTTTTTATACTGAAAATCATTGTTCCAACCCAGCATGAAATCCGGATTATAGTTTCCGATTTTCCGAAGGGTATTATCTGCTATGTAGCTTCCGCTTTCGGTCAAAATAAAATCTCCATTTTCGTTCTTCAAATAACCCGTTCCGTAGATATCTCCTATTTCACCTCCTTCTTCCACTTGAAACCATACGGTTTGATCGGCACTGTCATAAATCCTGCTGAAGGCTAGTGTCAATCGGCCATCATTTTGTGGCAATTCTTCTACGATCGATTTGTTCGAACTAAAGTTAAACGTAGTCGTCCAACGGAAGTTTTGATCGCGAACCGGAATCATCTGCGCAATCAATTCTACCCCACGGGTTCTTACTTTCCCACCGTTTACCACCTGTTGTTCGTATCCTGAAGAGATGGCGATAGGCAATGAAATGATCTGATTTTCAGTCAAGGCATTGTAATAGGTAATGTCGAAATTAAAGCGATCTCTAAAAAAACGAAGATCGCCACCAAACTCATACGACGTGGTTTGTTCCGGTTTCAGATTTGGATTTGGAATAAAATCCTGATCGCTGAACGTCGCTTGTCCGTTAAACGGAGTTTGTGACACGAAAGCACCACTGGTTTGATATGGGTCGGTATCATTTCCCACCTGTGCAATACTGGCCCGAAGTTTCAGAAAAGAAAATACATCGGGTAATTCGGCTGCTTCCGAAAGGATAAAACTCGCCGAGACTGAAGGATAGAAAAAGGAAGTTCCATCTACCGAAAACGGAGTCGCCAAGGCACTCGACCAATCGTTTCGGCCCGTGATGTCCAAGAACAAATAATCGTTATAGCCTAATTTTAGGAGTCCGTAGAGGGAATTAATTCGTTTTTCAGACTGAAACTGAAATACTTCAATAGGAGCTGCCGCATTATTTAGATTGAAAATTCCGGGTTGTGCCAACGCGACGGTTTGTGACTGTTTGGTACTGGCGGTTTGGTTGAAACGGTTACCACCTAATGAAAGGTTGAACGAGACGAGCCCAAATTGATCTTCATATTTTACTAGGAAATCTGTATTCACTTCGCGATAGCTAACGTCATGTTCAGCATAGCCTCCATTTTGAAAGCGATTGCTACTGAAGGCTCTGCGCAATTTTCTGAGTTCTGTAGAATAATCTATTCCTGTACGCACCGACACACTCAATTTTTCCGTAAGATGTTGCTGCCAAGAGAAGTTTCCGAAGACGCGATCTCGCTCAAAAGAATTTCGATTCTCGTACAGAATGAAATACGGATTGTCAAAATAGGTGTAGTTGAAGGAATATTGTTGCACATCCTGAAGTCCGGGCTGCCAGTAGTCCCGTAGGTTTCGGATGTTCAAAGAACGCGGCCCCCACGCTACTAACGAGTAGTTTACATTCTCACTTCCGTAGCCATTTGAAGGCCGGTTATCACTTTGAGAATGAACATAATTGATCGATGCGTTGAACTCAGATTTCTTTGTGGGTTTGAAATTAAGTCGAGCCGCGGCCGTTTGTCGATCTAAATTTACACCCGGAATGATGGATTCACTGCGAAGATCGGTAAAAGACAGTCGATAATGCCCGGTTTCAAACCGATTGGATACCGCTAAGTTATTGATCGTCGTAATTCCCGTCTCATAAAAATCTTTGAGGTTATCAGGATTTGATACAAAGGGTGTGGGTGTTATGTCGAGTCCGTCGTAGAGTGCCGTATCACCACCACGAACAATCGTGCCGTCGGGGAGGGTCACCGGACTGTCATACTGTGGTATCAACAAGCCTTGATCGAGTCGAGGTCCCCAAGAGTAGGTAATAAGGTCGTTCACGCCGCCTCCCAGTCCGTCAACAAATTCAAATTCACCTCCGTTTCCTTGTCCGTATGAATTTTGAAATTCCGGCAGTTGAAAAGCCTTGTCAATAAACAGTGAGGTATTGAAGCTCACGCCAACTCCTTTCTTTTTGCTACCGTCTTTGGTTTCAATAACGATCACTCCATTGCTTGCTCTGGAACCGTATAATGCTGCCGCGGTAGGTCCTTTCAGAACGGTCACCGATGCAATATCATCCGGGTTCACTTCCATGGCGCCGTTTCCGAAGTCTACTTCCTGAAAACCAGCCGCAGCTTCGTTGGTAACATTGAGGACCGTTGTATTGTTAATGGGGGTCCCATCCACGACAAATAACGGATTGTTGTTAGAGAAAGAAGATTCTCCGCGAATGGATATTCGGGAGGTGGAGCCAACTCCTGTAGGTCCCGGAGTGATAGTCACGCCGGCCAATTTCCCTGAAAGGTTGTCTAAAAAGTTGACGGCTTTTACCTCATTGATCTCTTCGGAAGGTAAGCTTTGAACGGTATACCCCAGTTCTTTGGTTTCTCTTTCGAGTCCGAGGGCGGTGATCACCACTTCGTCTAGGTTGGTCGTGCTTTCTAACAGTTGGATGTTGATGGTAGTTCGGTTTCCAACGGTTTCCGTTTGGGTTTGATAACCGATCGCTGAAAAGCGTAAGGTGTTTTCCTCGCTGGTCACTTCAATAGTGTAGTTTCCGTTTTCATCGGTAGTTGTAGCTTCGCCATTCGAGGCGAGCACGGTTACAAAAGGTACGGTTTCGTTGGTGGGAGTACTCGTAACGGTACCCTCTATGGTAATTTGCGCTTGTGCTACTGAAACAAACAGCAACAGAAGCACCAGATAATATTGCTTCATAAATGATAATTGAGATTCATACAATTCCGCGAAAGCGGAAACATTACAGTCGGTTGTATGAACTCACGGGGGAACCTTTGTTTAAAGGCTTTCGAAAGAAATATTCAGAAGTAACTAAAAAAGAATAGTAAAAAGCGGCTTTTGCTGTTCCATACAGCGCAATCAATATTTTTTTAAAGGTGGCGGATAAGCCTTTAAAGCTATGGAGAAAGTTGCGTACATCATGGAAGCGATCTACATCTCGAAGTTTGTTTAAAAAATAAACGGATTGTTCCTCAAAAAGATGTGTGATCGATCGTAACAATGAGGCTTGTTGCCATGGTAATGCCTCGAACTTCGCCCGATTGTATTGCGAACGATGCATCCCCATCAAATAATAGCCACCATCTGCCGACGGTCCTAAGACAACAGATTGATTTGCAAGCTGCGCTGTAGCTTGTTTCAAATGTGCCGTGGTGAGTTGCGGGGTATCATTACCAATAGTAATGATATGGTCGTATCCTTGCTCAAAAACGGCTTCTATCGCATTGAGATAGCGTTCGCCAAAGGTGTTTCCTTGTTGTTTTTCTTCGGGAACAAGCACATAGGGCAATCCGCTTGCTTCAACGGTTCGCAGTGTTTGCTCATTGAGGTGTGAAAAGAGTTGTGTCGCACCTTCGAAGGGTTTCCGAAGGGCTTCCTGCGCTGCGGTTTGCGCAAATACGAGTATGGCGGTAGTTGAACTAATTTCAGGGTTTGGATTAGGTCACACTTCCTTGACAGCTACTTCCTGAACCTGCGGTACAACCGTAGCAATGTTGTGAAATGATAATATTTCTATCATTGAGAATGTCTTCATTATAATCGGAAATGTGCTTCACCTTACTCGCCACTTTGAGGTCGAGCATCTGATTAAAATCACAATCGTACAAATAACCATCCCAACTTATGGAAAGGGTATTGGTACACATTACATTTTGAACGGCGGCGGGATTATAGGCTTCCACCAACTGATACATGTAATCTTCATAATTTTCTGAAGCGATCAAATAATCGAGAAATCTGGAAATCGGTAAGTTAGTAATGGCAAATAGGTTGTGAAATTGAATTCCGAAGTCTTCCAACAACGCTTTCTTGAAATCTCGTTCCATACTCGCTTGATCACTCGGTAAAAATGCCCCGCTAGGATTGTATACCAAGTCCAGTCGCAAGTCGCTGTCGGGCATTCCGTAGCCAATCGCGTTCAGGTCTTTCAACGCTTGAATGGAAGCGTCAAAAACACCGTCTCCACGTTGCTTATCCGTCTTTCCACGCGTCCAGTGCGGCATGCTGCTCACTACGTGCACGTTGTGTTTTTTAAAGAATTCCGGAAGGTCATAATATTTTTTATTCGCGCGAATGATGGTCAAATTACTTCGAACGATAAAGTCTTTGATTCCGGCTTTGCTGGCTTCTTCTACGAAGCGACGAAAATTAGGATTCATCTCCGGGGCCCCACCGGTAAGGTCTAAGGTGTGTGCCCCCGTATTTTTAATGACCTCCAGACATTGCTCCATGGTTTCCCATGTCATGATCTCTTTTCGGTCGGGTCCGGCGTCTACGTGGCAGTGTTCACAGACTTGATTACACATATAGCCCACATTGATCTGAAGGATTTCAAGTTTCTTTGGGCGCAGCGGAAACTGACCAGATTCTTTTATTTTGTTAGCGAAGGTGGGAAGTTCGCCGTCCTTGAAAATTCCATTTGATAGAATTTCCAATTGGCGTTCGCCTTCTGCTAATTCGCTTTTTCTTCGTTTAAGAGATTGGGTTTTTACTTTCGTCATATACTAATTATCCGTCCAATTTATTCACTTTGTTCATCATCATCACACCATGCACTAAACTTGCACCTCCTTTGATAGCTGCTCCGGCGTGGATGGCTTCCATCATTTCAGCCTTGGTCACACCGCGTTGCAACGCATCTTTGGTGTACGCGTCAATACAGTAAGGGCATTGTTCGGTATGAGCCACAGCAAGGGCGATCAACGACTTTTCACGCGCCGTAAGTGCACCATCTTCAAAGACGGTCCCGTACCAATCGAAGAATTTTTCTCCTAATTCTTCACTCCATTCTGTAATCTTGCCAAATTTCCGAAGATCTTTCGGGTCGTAGTAATTAGACATGCATGTATTTTTAAGTAGTTACGAACTTAAGAGGCATTCGGTTTTCCTCTTCGCGTAAATATAGCGAAGAAGTCGGCAATAACGAGAAGAACTTACAAAAACCTCAAAACCTTTAATCAAAGCTGTAGGTGAGTCCGGTGGTAAAATCATACTGAGAATTAGGAATTCCCACCGCCGGGAAAGCATCGTAAACGAAGGTGTAGCGCGTTGTCAAGGCTAAGCTATTGATAAGGGTGACAACCAAGGAACTCTGACTCGATATGCGGTAATCACTGAAACCGCCCAGATCGGGTTGGTAATACGTTGTGCTCACCAGCGTGATGCGATCGGTAGGGTAGAGGCTGAAGGAGAGGTAGGCGCTTCCTCTAAAATCTCGCTGGGTGGGTGTAATGCCGTCGGCTACTTCTTCGTATTCAAACATCACCAACGTTCCGGCATAAAATTTATATTTTTCTGAATCGGTTAGTTTAAAGCGAGGTCCTGCCCCCATCAATCCTCTAAAATCGATCAAATTCACTTTATTGTATTGCCCTTGTAGGAAGAATTCCCAAGCAATTTTAGGATGAAATCGGTAATTGTAACGAAGATGAGAGATAAAGCTGTTGCTGAAATCTTGTCCTTCGATCTTTTGAAAATCCACATCATTTTTAAAGAGGATGAGGTGGGGCTTATTCTTGTATTGAATATGAACGTCACTTCCAAAGGTTACAAAATCATTGACATTGCGTTTAAGAGCAAAATTAGCTCCCACATAGCCAGACCATCCGGAGGTGTCCGTTACTTTCCGAAGCGATTCTACGTTGAGAATTTGGGAATGTAATGCCGTTGAAAAGCAGATACATAAAATGACGATAACAGATTTCATAGGTTCGTTTTGGGTTTAAAATTAGTGAAATGCCTTGGAACGCCGCGGACATGAAAAAAATTCCTACTTTTAAGAATTCATTAACAACCAAAATTCAGCTTCATGGGCGGACTCAACCCTCTCGATCTTGCCGTAATCATCGGTTATTTTATCCTCGTTTTCGGAATTGCATGGTATGTCACTAAAAAAGAAAAGGCCGGTGCCGATTCTTCAAACTATTTTTTAGGGGGAAGAAACTTAGGTTGGTTCGCGATCGGGGCTTCGCTTTTTGCCAGTAATATTGGGTCTGAACACCTTATCGGGCTCTCCGGAGCCGGGGCACGTGGCGCTTTTCCTGAAGCACAATTTGAGATTCTCGCGGCATTGATACTATTGTTATTAGGTTGGGTCTTCGTGCCATTCTATATTAAAAGTGGGGTGTTTACGATGCCAGAATTTTTAGAAAAACGCTATAACCGAGGCGCGCGAACCTATCTTTCGATCATTTCCATTATTTCGTACGTGCTTACCAAGATCTCCTTTACCATTTTCGCGGGGGCACTGGTATTTGAAGTACTCTTAGGAATACCCTTTTGGACCGGTGCCATCATTACCGTTGTAGCAACAGGTTTGTATACGGTGTTTGGCGGACTAAAAGCCGTGATCTATACCGATATGGTGCAGAGCATCATATTTATTTTGGGAGGAGCTGCCGCGACCTATTTCGGACTCCAAGCGATTGGTGGTTGGGACAACGTGTTACTGGCTATCGAAGACAATGCGCCAAGTCCCGATACCTTTATGAGCCTTTGGCGAAATGAAGAATATCCTTGGACCGGTGTGCTTCTGGGAGCCCCTATCTTAGGGATTTGGTATTGGTGTACCGATCAGTTTATCGTACAACGGGTGCTGTCTGCGAAGAATATTAAAACGGCGCGTCAGGGTACTATTTTTGGAGGATTTCTGAAATTATTGCCGCTCTTTATTTTTATCATTCCCGGGATCATCGCCTATGCATTATCCGTTACCGAATATCCCGACCTGTTTACCATTGAGAACCCTATTACAGGCGAAACTAAAACGACTACGGATGCAGCGCTCCCGGCACTAATTCTTCGGGTGATGCCAGTGGGAATAAAAGGCTTAATGGTCGCCGGATTTTTAGCGGCCTTGATGAGTTCGTTATCCAGTGTATTTAACAGTACCTCTACTTTGTTTACTTTCGATTTTTATAAACAATGGCGCCCCAATGCTTCAGAAAAGGAATTGGTAAATGTAGGTCGCTTGGCGACGATTGCTTTAGTCGTGGTAGGTTTGGCCTGGATTCCCTTTATGCAGAAACTTACTGAAGGTGGCGGCATTTACCGCTACTTGCAGAGTGTGCAAGCCTATATTTCACCACCGATTGCCGCTGCATTTTTATTGGGTATCTTCTATAAAAAGATCAATGGAAAAGGAGCGCTTGCCGCTCTTTGGACCGGTTTTATTCTAGGAATAGGCCGATTGGTACTAGAATATATGAGTCAGGAAGGCGGTATGGCCCTGTCTGAAACTTCCTTAATAGGAACGCTGGTGACCATGAACTTCCTGCATTATGCTATCTTCTTATTTGTGGTAAGCATTTCTATTATGGTAGTAGTGAGCTTAACTACACAATCTTCTGCGAAAGCGGTTGATGGACAATTGGTGTATCAGCGACACGTATCGCAAGGAGGCTCAGGAATTTTCCGTACCAAAGAATTTTTCCTAACCTTGGTGATCATTGCAATTGTCTTAGCATTGTGGTGGATCTTCCGTTAAGGAAGTTACAAGTTCATAAGGTCTGAAAGCACTTCGGCATAGTCGGGTACACGACCCACATTTTGTAGTTTGATAGCTGCCATTTTTAAAGCGGTAGCCATACACTTTTCAGAAGGTTGCTGTTTTAGTATTCCGAAGAGAAAGCCGCTCCAAAACGCATCTCCGGCGCCTGTGGCATCCATGATCTTATCCACTTGCAAAGCTGAAAGTTGTAAGATAGAGGCTCCTTTCTCGCTTAATTTGGCACCGTTCTTTCCTAAGGTCAGGCACACTTTTGAGGCACCCCAATCATGAAGCTGTTCAAAGATTTCATCATGGGTTATTCCTTTTCCGAAAAGGCGATCCATGTCATCCTGACTTACCTTCACCATGGCGCCATGCGACACATAGCTGGCGAGTGCTTTTTTCGCCTCCGAAGTTTCCGGCCAAATCTTTTCAGAATAATTAATATCAATACTCAATTGACAGCCTAATGAATGAGCCTTTGTTGCTTTTTCCAAAATGGTAGTTCGTGCCGGTTCTTTGCTCAAAGCAAAACAAGTGGTGTGAAAAATCTTTGCGCTTGACAACAGTGTATCAGGAATTTGGGAGGGAACAATCTCGGCATCGGCACCTCGCATGGCGATAAATTCAGGTGTATGTTGGGTACGATTTACAAAAATTACCGTTGTGGGAAGGTCTTTTCGTTCAGCAATATGAGCGGTTTCCATATCGGTCTCTTGTAGCCGTTTCAAAATATAATCTCCAAATCCATCGGCCCCAACCGTAGCAACCATAGTAACGTTACATCCAAGACGTGCTAAGTTCATGGCCACATTGGTTGGCGATCCTCCGAGATAGCGATGATAATCTTTGGTCTCTTTAATAGGAGCTTCCACTTGCGTTCCAATAAAGTCGATGAGCGTTTCACCTACACAAATAATATCACTGGTTTTTTGTAGCGTCATTTTTAAAACAACTTTTTAGGAGGGGTTAGTGCATTCAGTTCTCTGATGAATTGTTTTTCCAGCAACGACAAACCGTATTGAAAGGAGGCGTTCATCCATCCAAAGCCTTCGGTAGTAATGTATTCAAAATCGGTGCCCACATTTCCATATTCAGCAAATACTTTATGCGTGGCTTGCACCACGTCGTACTTTTCAGGGATGGTTCCGTTGTAATCTACCGCATTTTTGGTGATCATATAAAGCCATCGATAGATCAATTCTTGTGCTTCATCTCGATAGCCGTACTGCAATAATCCTTTCCAGATCATCATTTGATGAGGCGCCCAGCCGTTGGGATAATCCCACTGCTTTTGTGGTCGATTTGGTCCCAACGTACCCCGACTCTCTTCAGTGCAAGAGGAAATGCCGCCCTTTTCTTTGAGCTTGGGCAGTATGTATGTTACCAATTGTTCTGCTTGTTCATGGCTACAGAGTTCGGCCCATAGTGGAAGCAAGGAAGTAGCTGAAATAAAGGGGTGGGGGCGTTGTGTTTTCCAATGATAATCAAAATAGCAATGTTCTGATTCATTCCATAATAGTTGATTGACCCGCTCCTTTCGTTCTTTAGCACGTATTTTGAAATACTGAGAAGTATACTTTTTCCCGGAGGCTGTGGTGAAGTGATCTTCAAATTCATTCCGAATAAGCAAGGCGAAGTCGGTTTCATATTTGTACAAAAAAGCATTCAATTCTACCAAATTAAGATCAGCGCAAATGCCTTCCAAACGGTAGGAGGTATCGTGCCCTGATTCCCGAACGCTTCGATCATGCACAAAATAGCTGTCTAGCGCTTCATTTTGCAGCGTTCCATTAGTGTAGGCGGCTTCATATGCTTCTACGGTCATTCCTGCTTTTTCCGCGTATTGCTGAAATTCATGATGAAAATGACCCGCTTCGGCTTCCGGTGGTTTGCCAATTCCTTCCGCCAAATAACGATTGAGTCCGTTTTCAGTCTGTCGTTTTCCGGGCACCATCCAAACCGATTCGTAGGCGATAATAGCGGTTTCCAAATGACTTCTCAGCCAATTAAGGTCTTTGGTCACTTCAAAAATTTCACGGAGCAAACTCGAATAAAAAGGAGGTTGCGTGCGCGTGAGATAGTAAGATCGATTGGCATTGAGAATCTTTCCGTAGTGGGTAATTTCATACTGAAAATTATCGGCCATGCCTTTTGCCAGATCTACTCTTCCGTCTAAGAGCAATCCAATAGCTTCAAAGTAGCTATCCCACCCATACATTTCATTGAAGCGTCCTCCGGGTACAACAAACGGACTTCCTTTAACCGTTCCGTTTTCTTCGTAGAGATGTAACGATAAAATACCGGGTGCGTTGTTAATGCTTTTGACGTATTGAGGTGTGATTTTCTTCGGAAGTTGGATGACATCTATGGAAAGCTCTTTCTGAAGGGCTGTGTAATAATTGAATGCAAATGTATCTGAATAGGGAACATACACGCGAAGCTTTGTTTCTGCCTCCAACGCTTCATTTTTGGTGTCCTGAAGCAACGCTTTGATGCCGGTAGCGTCCATGGTGCGTGTAAGTCCGTTCCAATAATGGGTTTTGATCATTCTGGAAATTCGGTCGGCTGGAGCTTCGTTGATATGTGCTATAGAAATCGTTGCGATCTTATTTCCCGATTGTTCCGCCCATATTAACTCCTGTAGTAAATTTGAAAGCGCATACGTTCCCGTAATGGTAATTTCTTCTCCAGATTTGGATGTGATCTGAAATGCCTTTGGCCCGCTATCCTCAATCGTAATTTTTTTGTCACCATCGGTGTCTTCTTGCTGCAAAAGTGCCTGTAATGTGGGTGTTATGGGAAGTTGAAATTCCATACGATTTAACTGTCAGTAAAGTCCTTTGGTTTTCTTGAAGTTAGATAATATAAGATCCAAATGGTTATAAAGATCCCGGTGATAGGTATCAATGAAAAATAAAATGCTGTGGTGCCACTGTAGGCTTCAAACACATTTCCGGTAATGATGGAACCAGTAGTACCTCCCAAGGCGGAAAAGACCACGATCAATCCAGACATAGAACTGTGCATGTGTTTTGGCAAAGCCGAAAGGATGGTAGAATTGATTGTTGGATAAATGGGGGCTAAAAATAAACCCAATAGTGGCATGAGATAAACGACCATAGGTGCGTTGAGCCAGCTCATATTTTCTGTAATCTGAATGTTTTTGGCCAGCGGAAGTACAAGTAGCACGATGATCGCTGCCATGACTAAGGAAATGCTCAACACGTAGATCCATTTTATTTTTTTTAGAATTAATCCGCCTAAGAAACGCCCCATCATAAACGCCCCTGCTAGAATAGCGCCCGCTTGTACCGCCATACTTGCGGGGGTATTTAAAATGTCCTCATAGAAAGTGGGAAACCAGGTTTGGAAGCTTTGTTCGATCAACACGTAGAGGAAGACGCTGAGAATAAAAACCAAGGTAAGCGGCTTAAAGATCATCAAGATCATTTCTTTAAAATCTTCAGAAAGTTCACGTTGTTCGAGTTTGGCGGAAGATTCATCCAGTTTGGAAACAAACAGTACGATGAACGCAAGCACCGAGGTGGCTCCCATAAAATAATACATATTCAGCCAGGTTTCTGATTTTGGATTCAGATCGTCAATAAACAGACTAAATAATAAATTTCCGATAAGGATCCCGGCCATAAATATGGCCTCTAAAATTCCCATAAAACTAGCGTGATCTTTCTTGCTGTCTGTGATAAGTCCGATGGTCGCAAATACCGAAACCTTTATAAGCGCAAACGAGACTCCAATGGCTACGAACAACGCTTTGAAATACCAGAATTCATTTAGAAAAGGTGTCGCAAAACAAAAGATAGCTACGAGTCCCAGACCGATAAGCATCGCACGTTTGAGTCCGAGTTTCGGTAAAAAAGATGCTAAAATAAACGAAGCGATCGCAATCGGCAGGTCTTTAAAACCTTCCAGAATACTGGCTTCCGCTTTAGTGACATCCAGACTACGTTGAACTTGAAGGATGACGGTCCCAACGCTGTTCAGCAAAAAAGCAAAAACAAAGTAGTTGAGAAATAGGGAGAGTTTTATACCGGCGTGTTTCATGGCATTTCAACAGTTTCATGCTTTGAAGACGTAACGTTCAGTCGGGTTGCTAACAGTCCAGCAATGGCAAAGAAGGCTCCGGCAAATAGCATGGCGTTAATGGCATTGCTTCCCAGTAGATATTTGTAAATAGGCCCAAAGGATAAGGTTTGAATAAACATTGGGATGACGATCATCATATTCAAGATTCCCATATACACCCCTCTGCGTTCCTGCGGTACTACTTTAGAAACCATGGTGTAGGGAATTCCCATCATGGCGGCCCAACCAATGCCAAACAATACCATCGGTACCAGTACAAGATTGGGATCATTAATATATGGAATGGTAAACAGTGCTGCTGCTGTGCCTACTAAACTCAGCGCATACACACGCTTTCCGCCAAATCGTAAGGTGAGGGGTACCAACGCCAGCGCCACCAGCATGGTTACGGTATTATAGGTCAAACTCATTTTGGCCGCTTGCGAAGCAGCTTCCGAAGTGGTGAAACCCAAAGTTCTTATAAACAAGGGTGTCGTGAATTGCCAATAAATAAATAGCGCATACCACTGAAAGAGATATACCGCACCAATCTTCCACATAAATTTCGGCATCTCCTTTACAGCACTTGCGATCTCCAAAAAAGGTTTACTGACGCGCTGTGAAAAAGGAAGTTTCTTGATCGCGTTAATTTCCTCCAGCTCTTCTTCGGTTGGGGGAATTTCAGGGGTTTTGATCACCGACCATAAGATGGTTACTAACGACAAAAACGCCCCGATATAGAACGAATAATAGATCCATTGCGGAATGGTGCCAACCTCTTCCACTGATTCGCCACCGAACAAATATTGAAACAATACAATAGAACCATTGGCTAACAGAATTCCGGCGCCCACAAACAAACTCTGCATTTGATATCCCAAACTCAATTGCTTTTCAGGCAGTTTATCACCTACAAAAGCTCGGTAAGGTTCCATAGCCATATTGTTTCCCACGTCTAATATCCAGAGTAAGCCTACGGCGAACCATAAAAACGGACTATGAGGGAAGGCAAATAAGCAAATGCTACCTAAGAGGGCACCGATCAAGAAATACGGTTTTCGTCTTCCCCACCGTGGAGACCAGGTTTTATCAGACATCGCTCCAATGATAGGTTGTACGATGAGTCCGGTAACAGGCCCTGCAATGTTTAAAATAGGAAGCATGTCTTCAGGAGCGCCTAGGTATAAGAAGATGGGATTGATGGCGGTTTGTTGTAATCCGAAGCTATATTGAATTCCAAGGAATCCAACATTCATGTTCAAAATTTGCCAAAAACTAAGGCTCGGTTTCTTAATGCGCATGATCGTGGTAGTTAAGCAACGACATTATTAGCAATGTCATAATTTTAGAATAGTAATATCTGCAATTTTTGTAGAAAAAGCATTTATTCGGTTCAAGAAATGCACAATACACAACCGAAAACGTTATCGTTCTTCCTATATGTTAGGAGAACGAAGTTTTATTCTGAAGGGCCGCATCCATAAATACGATTCCTGAAGCGGTGTATCCTAATGCCTCAGTGCCTCCGGGGGTAAGTGTATGAGCATCCAAGTATTCATGAAAGTTCCAATGCGGATGTTTGGCAAGCGTGCTGACGAAGGCAGCCACTATTTCGGAAACGCTAGGATTCATGTTTTGTTTGGACAATCCCAAACAAAACAATCCCATCCAAACCGGCCAAATCCCGCCATTGTGAAAATGCCCAGGATGATTTTTAAAATCGTAGGAGTAGTTGCCTTTCAGTAAAAAATAATCTTCTGAAGTTTCCGTAATGATGGGCCAAAACGCTGGAATCAAAGCACCGCCAAGCTCCATTTTAAGGGTTTCGATATAGGCTTCTAATCTCGATTGTTGTGCTTCCGAAAGATCAAACAATAACAACGCCAAGGCATTTCCTGCGGCATCAAATCGCGTGTCGTACACTCCGGGTAGAATGAAAGAAAGAAAATGCGACAAGGACCCTGTTTGAAGTTTTTCAAATGACGTCTTTTGGTACGCAAGATTCCTGTTCGACGCTGGCATGGGCCAAAAGTTATGTAGTGTTTTTTGGAGTATCTCGTTTTGAGGAGCGTCTGAATTTGATAATTTTAGCCATAGTGATTCAGCCCAAAGTCGCAACACATTGTCATAAAGGGTGTATCCATGCACCGGGTATTCATCGGCCCAATTACCACTGAGCGGAGTGTAGATCCAACCCTTCCCATTGAACTCGGCTGCCTTCAAGAACGATTGGGCTTTTTCTACGATAGGTTGTGCGTACTTCCAAAAAATGGTGTCATTGGTGTGTTGGTAATACAGGCAAGCGCCTAAGATCCACCAACTCGCCGTGTCGATGCGTCCAACCAAACTTCCGTAGCTTACTTCAGACGTTTCAGGAGCGACGTTAGAAGGGATCATCCCGGAGGAATGTTGATGATCGCCCAGTGTCTTTAGTGAAGCTTTTAAGCCATTGACAAGCGTTTTGTCCTTCAGAAGTAATCCTGCCAAACCGCAAACTACGCTGTCGCGCGTCCATATACGTCGATAATTGTCGCTCTCCTGGGTACTCGCCAGAAACCCATCTGGCGTTATCAGTTGTGTTAATAAATGTTGTGCTTTGGGTAGTAGTTCAGATAGCGGAGCACTCATAGAAAAAGCTTATTCAACCAAAGGTAAATAAATATCTGCTTTCCAAGCGAGCGGATCGCCGCTGGTAACATGAGGGTCATTCCTGTAAAACTCAATGGGCTTTCCAGTGTGTTTGTATCCATGGCGTTCGGCGTAGTTCAATAAATAATACCATGCCATATGGGAAATACGGTAGTTGCCTTGAAAGGTAAGGTGTAGCGCTTTTTGTTCGGGCAGGTTTTGAAACTGTACTTCACCATTATTGGGTAGTTGTGCATTTTCTTTCAACGGAAAAGAAAAACGGAAATTTATAGTATGCTGTTCCCTATCCCATTCGGTGATCTCGCTAAAAGGATCATCGGTGAGTTCAAGATCATTTTCATTAATAAAATCCATTATCTTGTAGATGTTACGCACCATGACATTTGCTTTTTGGTCCACCTGAGCGTTTAGCGAAATATAGCTGTGATGCGTTTCAGGCAGTATGACTTCGGAAACTGGTGTTACGCGAAACGCTTTTTTAGTTTCTTTCAGAATATCGGCTACGGCTGAAACATTTTGAATATTTCTGGCTTTGAAGTCATTTTGAATAAATGGCGTTTCTAATTTTTGTTGGAAGGGATGTTGCTCATCGGTAACCCATACCTTCACTTGCGTAGTGGTATCGGTAACGCTACTGAAAAACCATTGGTAGGTGCTTATAGAATCTTGGTAATAAACCCGTTGTGTAAGCGCTTCAAAATTAGCATCCAAAACCACGATAGAGTCAATGTCTGCTTCGGAAAATTGATTCCAGTCGGCTACTTGTAATGCCACAAGTCCCGGAGGAAGAGGTGTGTTAAAGGTAATTTGATGATGGTGTTTCCGAAGCAAAAAATACCAACATAATACTCCTGCCACCAAGAGGATCAAAAGAATTTTTAAGAAACGCATCATCTAATTCTTCATCGTAATGGTTTCGTTGATCAAGGTACCGAGTGAGCGTCCTTGCTTTAATCCCTCATCAATCGCTGCGCGATAATGAATACCGCCGTACAGCCTGCTCAAGGCAGCTTCATCAGCAGCTTTATTGAAAGAAGGAAACGAACGAATAGGAATTCCGAACGGTAATTCAGTATCATCGTCAAACGCAAAATCATCTCCAAAAATACCCGTAAGTACGGTGGAAGCCGCTCCTGAAACTACAGAATGTCCGCTGGTATATTCGGGAAAAGGAGGCGTTTGCAAAATGGGTTTCCAGTTTTCGTCAATATACAAATTGATTAAGGTTTCGGGGCGAATTAAATTGCTGCGGTATTTTTCATCCCAGCAACTAATAAACCCATCAAAAATAGCCATGGAAGTTTTGGTATAGGCGTGAACCGTTGCATTGAAATCTGTTTCTGCCTGTTCCGTAGCGATCTCCGTAATACCTATCCAATGCGCTCCGGGTGTAATTTTTTTTGTGGCGAACATCAAATGTCCTCGCGTCACAGAAACATATGGATTACAGTCCCAGAATTGCGCAATCCCAATTTCTTCGGAAGTGTCACCGGCTTCGGTAATGCCTTGACTTACTTCGTACACTTCTAAAAGTTCTTTGTAAAACTGACTGTCTTTTTCAAGTGAAAATTCCGGCGGTGGAATAGGTTGCAATTGGTTAGAAGAATCCAATACAAAAGGTCTAATTTTCATCCAATGTGGTTCAATACCGTCCATGTAGGCCGGTGGTGTGGGCTGCCAACGTGCAGGATCATCGGTATCTACCGTGAATTTAGACATCGTACGGGTTTCCTTGTATAGATCGTCGTTCATCCAAGCGCGAATGTGATTGGCTACCTTTAATCCGTATGCCTTGGCTGTCGTGAACTCTTCTTCATTTTGTTGCGACCACTTTTGGTAGAGACTATCTGAAAAGTGCTGCATACGGTCTTCAGAGAAGATGAGCGACTGACTCAAATTCATGTGCGCTACCATGGCAGCGACAGGATAATTCAAGTTTTTGTTTTCAGGAGCTGGAATCGCGGTCAATCCATTTATTTGTCCGGCAAGCGATTGATAGGTGCTGTCTCCTTGCGCTACGATCTCATAAGCCGCAATGTTGGGATACGAATAAATTCTACTGGCTACCGGAGGTGAGAAAATATCGTGCACCATAATATCGGTTACTTGATCCACGCTGTTTCTAAAATCATCAGGCGTGATTACAATAGGTTCTTTTTTCTGACAGCTTGCCGCAGCAAGCATTACAATCAAAAGACTAAGGGTTGTTTTCATCCAATTCATAAACTTGAGATGTTTCATTATTATATACCACCAACAGGTGTGTTTTATTAGTAATCGTTATCATTTTTAAATGCCGAACCGATTTTTGATAAAAATCAAGTCCGTATGCCGTGACCGACTCCTGTTCTTTTTCGGAACGGATCACACTTCCCGAAAAGCTGTCAAAGCGTCCATGAAATGGGATCACCCCAAAATAGTTGCCTCCGGCCAGTAATTGGTTGGTATTCTCTTCGGAAAAGCTCGTAAATGCCTTGATGGGTGCTACTTGCAGTTCGGCCGGAAAGGCATGCCAAGAAAAACATCCTTGATCATTTCGTAAGTATCCGGAAGCCAACGTGTTTACTTGAAATTGTTTCGCTTTCTCAAGTGCTTCAGCACCAAAAACCTCCTCCATGGTCTTCCCGGCGAATTCAGTATAACTTACAAATTTCTTCCGAAGATAAACAAGCTGTTCCGCCAATTCGTTTAATCCCAACAACGGGTAATACGCTCCATTCTTTTCTAATGAAACGACCGTTTCGGAAATTCCATTGGCATCAAAATCAGTATAATACATGTGTAGCGGATACTCATTCGTAGCTTTCAGTTTTGAATTCAACCCCCAATTTCCAAGGACATAATCGGTATCTCCATCATGATCAATATCAAAGGCTTCCGCCGTTTGCCATAGTCCGCTAACCTTAGGAACCCCATTCGACCTCTTCTGAAAGGTTCCATTGTTGTTGTCTAAAATGACAGGTGCCATCCATTCACCAATAATCAAAAGATCTTCATCACCATCGGCATCAATATCGCTCCATAGCGCATCGGTTATCATTCCGTCAACCATAAATTCTTGTCGGTGTTGCGTTAGGCCTGATTTTGAAGTTGAGACCACATAAGAGGCCGTTGAATTCCCAAAATCCAGTGGTTTTGAGTGATTACCAACAAAGACAAAGTCTCCTTTAGAAGAAGCAGTAACGATGGAGGTATTTACCATTTCTTCAGTCCATGGTTGCTTCTGAAATCCGTTAGCACTGCCTAAATAGAGACCATCTTTTAAAAATTGCAGCGAAGGTTGTATGCGGTTACCCCCATTGCCTACCAGAAGATCGTTAAAACCATCTTGATTTATATCCAGAATCACAGCTGAAACATTTTCATAAAGCGAATCAGCTTCGATCACCGGATCGTGGTAATATTCAAAGGCACCGTTCTTTTGAAGATAAATACGTGCAGGTTGTCCCGCAGCCCCTCCAAAGAAAACGTCTTCTAATTGATCATTGTTGAGATCCCCAATAGCTACTGCAGGGCCACGATCTGAAATTTGATACGGAATGAGTTTTTGAACATTAAAATCAGAATAATTATCTTCTTGATGAGTGTATTGGAGTCCGAGTGCCTCTGAAACATCATTCCAATGTTTCCGTTTCTGATGTGTACGAGTGGGATTCCAGGGTACTGTGTTTTTTGGGGTAATAGTTACCGTAGCATCCATTTTTGGGGTAAGAATTCTTTGGGAAGTTTGGTCAGGCCAAACGATCACTAAGGAGTCTACGGACGTATTTTTTGGAATTCCAAAATGAAGCATCGCCTCACTAGAGGCTTGCCACCCTTTGTTTGGGAAAAGCTCTCGATATTGCAATTCGTGTTCGGTATAAAGAAACGCCTTAGTGCCTATTCCGAAGGGATTCGCATCAGAAAATTGAAACCGAAGTTTTAGATAGTGCTCTTTGTCGGTTTGATTTATATACAGGGTAGGTGCAGCATTAATGTTGTTGGTAACTAGATCGAGATCGCCGTCACCATCTAGATCTCCCACCGCAGTGGCTCCCGAAATACTTGGGATATTACCTGTCCATTCAGCGCTTTTGTCAACAAAAGTTCCATTTCCATTTCCCTGAAACACATAATTGGGCACCGCTCCCGAGGGCATCATTTCTAAGGCCTTTTGATCCATTAGGCGCGAGTTTCTTATGGTCTTCTGAATCTGTTCGTTCGATACAAAACGTACAAAATCAAGGTCGTTGGGTCGCTTCGGAATACCGTTCGAAATAAAAAGATCTTCGTGACCATCGTGGTCAAAATCTCCAAAAAGAGCGCTCCAGCTCCAGTCGGTTGCAGCGATACCGGTTTGGAGGGCTTGCTCGCTAAAGGTACCGGAATTGCTATTCAGAAATAACATATTTCGGGCATATTGAAAGTGATAGCCAAATTGTTCGGTGCGCATTTTTAAGGTGTGATAGGTGTCATCACCTTCAGATGATTTGAGAACCGTTTCGTCTTCAGGTAACATGTCTAGTGAAATCAGGTCAGGGCGCCCATCTTGATTGACATCAC
>CEVM01044538.1_pt1 | contig 19685 bp, 17 predicted proteins | sample 531481 | NCBI WGS metagenome assembly CEVM01 (sample SAMEA2623649, study PRJEB7988) | marine metagenome | biome: marine biome (ENVO:00000447); feature: mesopelagic zone (ENVO:00000213) & marine oxygen minimum zone (ENVO:01000065); material: "saline water (ENVO:00002010), including plankton...
AAATGTATATGTATATGTATATGTGTATGTGTATGTGTATGTGTATGAATTGTGAATATAGATTAAATTATTACTAACAGTAATTATCGTTTATAAATATAATAAACACAAAATATAAATAAGTATTAAAATGGGTTTACTAACGCCATTTGTAAATAGTTATATGGTGAATTATTATTTTTCCAGCGATTAAAATCCTGAGCTGCTCCATATGAAAGGACTACAAGACCTAGATTAATACGCAATTCATAACCACCTGTATATAGCATTTCTCTAACTTCATCATCAGAATACCACACATTTCCAAAATCTAAATAACATGCTAATACAAATTGATTCCCACCAATTCGTGGCTCGATTGTACCGTAAACAAGCTTATCCCCGATACGCCAATCATTCCAACCTCGCAAGCGAATTGTTTCATGGATACCTAATACATTCTGACCCATAAGGTAAATTGGCGAATTATTTGTAATGGCAGGTAAATCTTGCGATGGAATATTATCTCCGATAACAGATATTGTTTTTAATCTTGCAAATAATGCAACTGGCATGTCATCTATCGGCGAAATATTTATGAACATATCCGCACTAATCCTTGTATAGTCAAACTTTCCATAAATTGCTGAATTAGCATGCTCTATACCAATTATTGCTCCATAACCTTGCTTGGGTATCATCGCATTTATTGCGTGCGGTCTACGATTTAACCATTCGTAAAATACTCTGATTTTAAATTCATTTCCTGATCTAGGATTAGGCATATATGTTGTAACTGTATCATAAGTAAAAGATTCCATTTTATTATCAAAACCATTAATTAATTTAGCGTCACGATTCAATAATTTAATACTTCCTAAAAGTCGGTGATTATTCGACATATTATCACCAAAGTTATGTAGTTGTTCAAACCATAGGTCAATACTGCTATTTTCCTCATATAAACCCCATTTTGTATTATCATATGGCTTGATAATTATATCAAGGCGCTTGTTGTAGGTTAGTCCCCATATTGGGCCTTTCATAGCGTTTGTATATTGAATTAAATATAAATGCTTATTATCATTTGTTAAATCATATATAGCAAAACCTGTAAACAGGTGCCTATTCATTTTATCCGACCATTGAGTAAATCCTAAAATTGATCTACTATCCGGTAAAACTAATGATCCTTGATGCCTAAATACATCAAAAGAATTATAGGGTTTATCACTAATAATCTTAATATCCTTATTTAATGATATGTTGTTAATCTTTTTGCCCGGGCCAGCTTTCTTCCAGCTCGAATAATGGTCCCTTATAGATAATTCATGTGTTGATACCTCTCTATGAGGATCTACTTTAACCAAACGGACCGTATCCACATCAGCAAGTGTTCTTGCTGTAATACTGCTATCCATTGGGGACCATTGTGCAGCCCAGACCGCATCTCCTACATCTGTTATAATCTTATCATCTTTAGTCTCCACATTAATAGTGTGTATATTTGGTGTATTGCTTGCGTGTGATGTATATGATATATATTTTCCATCAGGATGCCATACTGGGTCATAATCTGCGGCTGGATCAATAGTGAGTCTTTCAATATTTTCATTATCCATATTTCTTATATATAAGTCCAGATTTGCATTTTTATCTGCCATGCAAAACACAATATACTTTCCATCAGGGCTGTAATTTGGGCTCACAATTTGTGTATCATAATTATAGCTGGTTATCTGTGTATTTTCTGTTCCATCAATATTCATTACATATAAGTTTGCAATACTATTATTATGAGCTATATATACTATTTTTTTACCATCTGGCGACCATGAAGGATATGATGCTCGTTTCGAACTAGTTATCCACTTTGATGATTTAGATTGGAGATCAAATACCTTTATATCATACACAAGTGATTGATGTGCTCCATAATGGTATTTTGAATATGCTATCATATCATTGTTTGGAGACCATTTTACATAGGGATGAAAATTTCCGTAGTCGATTTCTTCTTTATCCCATATAATTATAGGTTTTTCTTTTTGAATCTTTTTACTTTCTATACCCCTCCTCAGAATTCGATCAATAAATTTAGTTTTTTTATCAATATTTTTCTGTTCTTTAGATTTTAATCTTTTTTCTCTTATTTCTTTTTCTTCTGAACTATCTCTATTAAATACATATAATGACATATCTCTTTGCTTTTCACTATCCAGTCCTATAATAGCCATTTTCGTGCTATCCGATGAGTAATTAAACCCAATTAATTTCTTTATTGGTAAAGTAACTACTTCACCAATTTCTTCTATTGCTTCTTTTTGTGCTCTATAACCATAATAATACGTGTTCATGTGTCTTCGCCAATCCTCGTTAAACTGATCGACATTTATGCCAACATTATTCTTAAAGGCTGACTTAAAATTAAATAGGCCCATTCTATTACGATTTGCTAACGTATTAACAATTGTTGAATCTCCAAATCTATTGGACCAGTACAATAATTTCGAGAACCCATCATGGTGTGGATCCATAGTTTCCATTTCATTTTTCAAGACATGATATTTATGTCTAATCTCAGAACGGTATGGTCTCCATCTTTCTGTTTCGTATTCAGCTAACCCTTCTACCACCCAACCCGGTGTTTGTGATATTAAATATGACCAAGGTTCTGGTAGCCATGTTTTCACACGATGGAAAAATACAATATGCTGAAGCTCATGTGAAACAACCTGAAATAGCCACTTTTCATCTTCAAGCCAAATTGCTGCATCATTTTGATCTACCCATATAAATGTTTGATAGGTTGGTCCAGCAAAACCATTCATTATTTCATCTTCTGTAGTAAAAATAATATCTATTATTGGGATTTCATCTAGATCCATTTGTTCTAATAAAATGGGAAGAACCTGTTCTGAAATTGTCGCCCCCTCTTTTGCTATTTGCTCAATTCCAACATGGTAATGTATTCTAAAGTGTTCGGTGGTTATAGTATTCCAATCTAGTTCGCCATGAGTCCTGTAAGTCCATGCCCAGGTTTGACCATATCCTATACTACTGATTAATAATAATAAGAATATCTTTTTAATGGCCATCTATCGATATATTAATTGCTGAACCAAGATTTTCATCATCCGTTGCAAAAACTATTTTATTATTAATAACGGCAAGTGCTTCTACTTTATTTTTTTCAAATACAAATTGTTTTGTAAAAGATTGCGAAATATTAAAATTTATTTTTTCTTTTACAATTTCAAATAAACCTATTTTATATATTCCAGATTTATATGGCCCATCATCTCCTGGGTCTGATGTTGAGGAAGTCCATAATATATTATTATTATCAATATCCATATCACTCATATGCCTTTTTGCTATAACCGGCCAAGGAATATTAATAAAAATGCTGTCTTTTACGCTTATTGCTATATCCTCATCAAATAAACTTATTGAGCCCCAATATAATATTGCTTCTTCACGATCAGATCCTCTGTGCGCCCATGCTACATACAAATTATCGTTTTCCCCCAATATTAGCAAACTCTCAAGATTAAGACGTGGCCCGCTATCGGGGATTCTAAATTCTTTAATTAAATCTATAGTTTTCGATTGAAGATCTAATTTTATCCAATAACAATAACCCCAACTCCCCATTGCTATGTATTCATTTTCCAATCCAGGAATATCTGATAAAGCCTCAAGATCTATAGGCAAAGTTTCTGTTGGCCACTTCAATCCAATATATAGTGAATCAGCACCTATATCAATTAATCCAACACGTAATTGGCCCTTCTTTTTATTATCATGTACAACTAGATATTTATCTTTATCAGTAGTAGGAGATATTCCGCTGACTGCGAGCTCTCTTTTACCGCTAATAAATTGCCAGCGTTCATCTATTGGTCTTAATTCTTTTTGGCAACTAAATGAGATTAATATATATAAATAGATAATTGAGCGGTCAGTGTATCTTTTCATAAGGAGTTATTCTATATATAAATCTAAGCTATTAATATGCTATTTGTAATAACTCTTGGAAATATTGAATTATATATTACCATTCAAAAGGACCTTCGACTAAACGCCATAAATACCAACTTGCTAATGTACGGTATGGTCTCCATAGCTCAGCTTGTTTTATGATATAATCACTTGAGGGTAATTCATTTAATTTAAAATAAATTTTAAACCCTTTTTGAATACCTAAGTCTAATTCGGGTAATATATCAGATCGATTTAAGGAAAACATAAGAAACATTTGTGCTGTCCATCTCCCAATGCCTTTAATTCTTGTTAACATATCAATTATATCTTCATCACTAAAATCTTCAAGATTTTTAGGAATCAATTCATTATTAAATTCATGGGCAACATTTATAATGTAGGAAACTTTTTGTTTAGAAAGACCTATTTCTCGGTAGCGATCAATCGAATTATTGAACACATCTACCGGTCTCAGATTATCATTTTCAAATAATTGTTTAAATCGATTATGAATTGCTGATGCTGATTTTGTGCTTAATTGTTGATAAATAATAGAACGAATAATTGCTTCAAAATGATTCGTTTCTTTTGTGAAATTTGGTTTTTCATATTTATTGATCAGTTTGGCCATTTTAGGGTCAACTTCAGATAAATGAAATAATCCATTATCTATATTCATTTAGTACATAAATAAATTTGTAAATGGCTTTCACTGCTAAATAGTGACTTATCATAACCCCCAAGTTTATCATGAATTATAAACCCTGATTCATTTAATAATCTATCCATTGTATCAGGATATATCATATGCATATCAAATAAGAACTCATCTACTCTTGATGATTCAAAGAACCATTTAATATGATTTATTTGTGTATCGGGATCATATTGGTTTATTTCATTTACAACGCAATATTCTCCATTAGGAAGATCGAATTCCATGACATGCGTCTTTTTTTTTGGCCTGTACAGAAATATAGGGTTTGGAACAAAAGTATCAATAAGAAATGATCCTCCATCCATTAAATGTGTATATACACAGCTAAAAAATTTTGATAATTCTTTATTTGTTAATAAATGACAGATCGCATTAAAACCAATAAATATGAATTTATATTTCTTATTAAGGTCAATACTTTTCATATCTCCTTGTATGATATCATGGTTGCCCTTAATTGGTTCTAGTCTTTTTTTTGTAAACTCTACAAATGGTTTGCTTAATTCCACACCTGTATAATTAAATCCTTTATTAATTAAAGGGATTGCTAATCGTCCTGTACCTGAAGCCATTTCTAATATTGGGCCACCATACTCTAAAGCACAATTTGTAATAAATTCTATATCATTTGTTTTCCATATATGGGCAGCATCATAGAGATGTGGATCTGAATAAATATCAATTTGCAAAAAAATTAATTTAAAACAACCAGCTCCTTGCTGGTTTTATTTAGTATCTCGCATCCATCTTTTTTTATTATAATATCATCCTCAATTCGAACCCCTCCCCATCCAGGTAAATAAATACCTGGTTCAATAGTGACTACATTATTCTTATTTAATGTTTGTGTACTTAATTGGCTCATTCTTGGTTCTGTATGTATTTCAAGTCCAAGCCCATGTCCGGTTCCATGATTATAAAAATCACCATATCCTCTTTGCGTAATGTAATCTCTAGTAATTGTATCCATTTCCTTACAACTAACGCCTGCTTTAGCTGCATCACATCCTGCTTGTTGTGATCCTTTTACTATTTCATATATTTCATAATGCCTATCTGAGGGTTTTCCTATTAGGGGTGTCCTTGTCATATCTGCATGATATCCTTGATATTTTGCTGCTGCATCTATAACAATAAAATCGCCATCTTTGAATGGTCTATCGCTAGGAACAGCATGCGGCAATGCTCCATTTTCTCCTCCTGCAACAATTGGGTTGTATGCCTCTCCGTCGCTTTCTTGCCTGTATCGCAAAACTAATTGGTTAGCAACCTCTTTTTCTGTAATTCCTGGTTTCAACATAGGCAATATTTCTTCATATATAACATCAGTTATTTCTACTGCTGTACGTATTGCGCTTAGCTCGTACTCATCTTTTACAGCTTGCAAGTTTTCCATAAGCATTGATGTAGATTTCCATTCAACATCTGGGAAACTGTCAGTAATTGCTTTATACTGACTGAAACTTGTATGATCACCTTCAAAGGCTAAGTTTTGACCATCTTTTATTAGTTTATTTTTTTCAATTATAGATATATGATTACCAAAATCTATATATCTAATCATATTATTAACTTGTTTTTCTGATTGCACATCGTACCGGCCATCAGAAATAAAATAAGATTTATCTTCAGTAATCAAACAAGAGCCAGCAGAACCCGTAAATCCTGAAATGTATCGGACGCTTGTTAAATTTGTTATAAGAATTCCATCTAATCCTTTGTTAGCAAGTGTTTTTCGGAGATTGTCAAGACGTGATAAAAAAATATCGTGGCTCATATATTAATTATTTTCTTCTTTAATAAGATCCTTAATTGCTTCACGTTCTTGCTCAATCTTTACAGGATCTGCGCCTTTAGTAACAAGTATATCTAATACATCAAGTGCCTGATAAAATAATTTTTGGTTCTTCAATACATTTACCATTGTAAAAGTTGCAATTCTAGGGCTAATAGCCAATTGCGGTCCTTCATCCTTCTTTGAAGATGATTGCCTGCGCTTTGAAGATTTTCTGCTATTTTTAGATTTAGATCTCTTTATTGTCTTTGTGGGTTTTTCACCTTTTTCAATAATAGTAAGTATTGATTTTGCTTCTCTATTTTCTGGATCCAAATCAATAACCTTATTCCAACTTTTTTGTAAAGTAGATTCTGCCCTTCCTAATGATTGCTGAACAACGGCCAATTGAAATGCTGCTTGCAAATGATCCGTCCCTGATAAAACAACATCTTTTAATAATTTTTCTGCTTCACGTTCATTGCCTATTTCTAGTTCTACCATAGCAAGAATAAATTTACCATCAACGTGATCTGGATGGTATCCTAACCCTATATCGCATACTTTACGAGCTCTTTCTATATCTCTTTTTTGAAGATACATATCTGCTAAAACAGGGAATAAAACTGTGTCGAAATTATCAGCAAAATACGCTTCCAATTCTGATTGATTGTTTAAATTCATTTTTTAACGCCTATTATTTTTAACCCAATTAATTATATAATCTACAGTATCTAGCACAGGAGTTCCAGGGCCAAATAATTGGCCAACCCCTATACTAATTAACGATTCTTTATCTTTATCTGATATTATTCCACCCCCTGTTAATAACACATCATCGATTTCATTCTCTTTCATAAGATCTATAACTTTAGGGAATACTGTCATATGCGCACCTGATAGTACTGACAGAGCTATAACATCAGCATCCTCTTGTATTGCTGCAGAAACTATCATTTCTGGTGTTTGGCGTAACCCCAAATAAATAACTTCCATACCAGCATCTCTATAAGCACTAGCTAATACTTTTATACCTCTATCGTGACCATCTAAACCAGGCTTTGCCATTACTATACGTATTTTTCTATCCATAATTAATCAAATTTTACAGAAATTTCATTCTAAACAAAGAAATTATAATATTTTAAATATCATTACTGTAAATAACAAATGTTACCGGACCATTATTAATAAGGTTTACATTCATATGCGCTCCAAACTCGCCTGTTTTTACATTAAGACCCTTTCTTTTAAACATTTGTACAAAATCATTATACAGAGCTTTTCCTTTTTTAGGATCAGAAGCATTTATAAAACTTGGTCTTCTTCCTCTCCGAAAGTCTCCACAAAGAGTAAGTTGGCTAATTATCAAAACAGAACCATTTATATCCAATAAAGAATAGTTCATTTTATCATTATCATCATTAAAAATTCTTAAACTAATTATCTTATCAACAAGATAAGAAATGTCCTTTTCTGTATCATCTTTATGAATACCCAAAAGTATTACTAGTCCATTACTAATACTTCTTTCTTCTGAATTATCGATTTTAACATTCGCATTAATTACGCGCTGAATAACTGCAGTCATAAAGATTGGTTATTCTACCCAAACATTCTTTTTTCCACATTCATCTCGCAATTTTGTCAAATATTCTCGGCTTGAGGACACTCGAATATTGTGAGATAAAATCCTCTTTTTTCTGTTATTTTGATCATTATAATGAAACATTAAATTGCATTTCCCTGGGTACAATTTGGACAGTGAATGTAAGGTTTCAATTTTTTTATTATCCATATTAACAAAATCCAAAAACACATTAACTCTCTTCGCATAATAGTCTCTTACTTTTTCTAGAGGAACAATTTGTTCAGCAACTAATTTTAAATCACTAAAATCATAATCATCAGTTGGCTTTCCAGTTATAAACAAAATGTTATCTTCAAAAATGATATCTTTATATTTAGAAAATGTTTTACTAAACACCAATACTTCAGCTTTTCCGCCTAAGCATTCCAATGTAAAAAATGCCATTTGGTTGTTTTTCCTATCATAATGAATTTTAAGATTCTGAATTGACCCCCCTATACGAACATTACTGATAATGGTTGAATTAATTTTTTCAGAAAAATCATGATTACTAAAATCCTCTAAATCATCTGCAAATTCTAAAAGTGGATGCCCAGTCAAATAAAGGCCTAAGACTTCTTTCTCATTGCTAAGAGATTCTTTATCAGACCAAGGTCTAACTACCTGTAATTTAGGCACCATTGAAATTCCTGAACCATTGGATGAGCTGCCAAACAAGTCTACTTGATTCTTGTACTTTTCAGATTGCGCATTTTGACCATATCGAATAGCAATATCAATAGATGAAAATTTTTCAGCCCTGGAACCATCTATATGATCCATGGCTCCAGCAGTAATTAAGCTTTCTAATACTTTTTTATTTACAGCATTCAAAGCTACTCGACTAGTAAAATCAAACAATGAAACGAACGCGCCGTCAGCATCTCTTGCAGTAATAATTTGTTCTAATGCTTTAGTCCCTACATTTTTAATTGCATTTAGACCAAAAGAGATTGTTTTTTCATCCATAGGCTGAAAATGAATATTGGATACATTTATATCTGGAGGATGAATATCAATATTCATTTTTCTACTTTCATTAATTAAAATAACAACTCTATCTATATTTGTCATTTCACTTGTTAAGTTAGCTGCCATAAACTCTGCAGGATAATAAGTTTTTAACCAAGCCGTTTGATAAGCTATATATGAATAAGCGGTAGAATGACTTTTATTAAAACCATACTGAGCAAATTTTTCAATTAAAACATATATATCTTTAGAATTCTTTTTCGAAATTCCATTATTAGATGCTCCATCAATAAACTTTACCTTTAACGCTTCCATAAGATCATTATCTTTTTTACCAATTGCTCTTCTTAAAATATCAGCTTGTGCAAGAGTAAAATTTGCTATCTCATTTGCTATTTGCATTACCTGTTCTTGGTAAACAATAATACCATAGGTTTCATCTAAAATTGGTTTTAATAAAGGGGAAATATATTCTATTTTTTTCTTTGTCGATTTACGTCTAATAAATTTATCAATGTTTTGCATGGGCCCTGGTCTATATAGAGCATTCATAGCTATTAAATCTTCAAACTGTGTAGGTTTCAATTTTTTTAAAAACTCTCTCATACCCGCTGACTCAAATTGGAATACACCTATTGTTAATCCTTTAGAAAAAATTTGATAAACTTTTGGATCATCCATGGGAATATTCCCAATATCAAGTGATATATTTTTTTTATTTAACAAATTAATTGTATGATTAATTACGGTGAGATTTCGTAATCCAAGAAAATCCATTTTCAATAAACCAAGGTTTTCTAAATTCTTCATATCATATTGACTTGTTACATCCCCCTGACTTGATTTATATAAAGGCATATAGTCTGTTAATTCTCCTGGGGTTATAACCACGCCTGCTGCATGTATAGAAGCGTGCCTATTCATACCTTCTAATACTTTTGAAAAATCAATTAATTCTTTGTATTCACCATTTGCCATGGTTTGTAAATCGGTGCTCTTTGCTAATGCTTTTTCTAATGTAATATTTAACTCATTTGGGATAGCCTTAGCTACGCGATCAACATCTCCAAAGGAATAACCCATAACCCTACCTACATCACGAACTACTTGTTTCGCCTTCATTTTGCCAAATGTAATTATTTGTGTAACAGAGTTTTCACCATATTGATTTTTAATATAATCAATTACTTCTGCTCTTCTTTCAATACAAAAATCAATATCAATATCTGGCATGCTTATACGGTCTTCATTTAAGAATCTTTCAAAAATTAAATTATGTTTCATTGGATCAATATCAGTTATACCTAAAGCATAAGAAACAATACTCCCAGCAGCAGACCCTCTTCCAGGCCCTACTGGAATATTATTATCGTGCGCATATTTAACAAAATCTTGAGTTATTAAGAAATATCCTGAAAAACCCATTTTCTTTATAACGCTTAGCTCATGATCTACTCGCTTCTTAAGCTCTAATGTTAAATCTCCATATCTTTCTTTAATTCCATTACTGCATAAGGTCTTCAAATACTCATCAGGATCAGAAAAGTTTTTATCAGGAGGTAATGGAAAATTTGGCAAATGATATTCACCAGTAGGTATTGACAAATCGATGCTATCCGCTATTAATCTTGTATTTTCAATTGCTTGTGGAACAGCTTTAAATAGCTTATGCATTTCATCCTGTGATTTAAAATAGAATTCTGGGGTTGCATAGCGCAGTCTATTAGTATCGTTTCTTTCTTTTCCAGTTCCTAAACAAATATGTATATCATGGGCTTCCCAATGATCATGTTTAGCATAATGAGCATCATTGGTAGCGACTAAAGGTAGATCTAATTCTTTAGATAATTTTTGCATTTCATCTACATTAAGTTTTTCATGTTCAATCCCATGGTTTTGGACTTCTAAATAATATCTATTAGGGAAAATTTCAGCAAACTCTAAGGCAGCCTGTTTTGCCCCTTCCCAATCTCCACTAACTAGTTTTTCTGGAACTTCTCCTTTTAAACATGCGGATAAACAAATCAATCCATCGCTATATTCTCTCAGAATATCTTTATCAATTCTTGGTCGGTAATAAAATCCTTCTAGATAACCTAAAGATATTAATTTCATCAAGTTTTTATACCCTGTATAATTTTGAGCTAGTAAAATAAGATGATTATTACCCCATCCGCCTTCTGCTCTAGGTTTTTTATCAAATCGATTGTTTACTGCTACATATACCTCGCTACCAATGATTGGTTTAATCCCAGTTTTATTTGCATTATTATAAAAATTCACTGCACTAAACATATTTCCGTGTTCGGTTAATGCAACCGCATCCATTTTTAAATCATCTATAGTATTAACTAAGGTCTGTACAGTTTGAGCACCATCAAGAAGACTATAATCAGAATGATTATGTAAATGTACAAATTCAGCTGACATAGTGATCAGTGAAAATTGCTATTAGTCCTGCTATTGTGCTGAACTTTAGCAAATTAGAGCTTTTTTTAGCTGAGCTTGTTAAAGGTAATTTCATAAAATAATATACGATTATAACTAAAGGAACTTCGACCCCGGCAATTAATAAAATTAAATAATAATTTCCATAAATATTGAAATAATATGGCATTAAAGAACCAAATCCTATTATAAAAATAAAAGAATATGATACAAAAATTGATTTTTCTTCTCCAATAACTATAGGAAGGGTTTTTAAGTTATTTTCCTTATCTCCTTCAATATCTGCAATATCCTTTATTAATTCTCTTAACATGGTTAATCCAAAAGCTAAAATACTAGGAATTATCATAGGATTAATATTCCCGTGAGATAACCCAAAGAAAATAAAAGATAAACCAAGTATTATAGAAACAACCATATTGCCTATTATAGGAATTCCTTTTAATCTTAAACTATAAATTATTATTAAGGGCAAAGCTAGGCCAACAGAAACTATTATAGCTTTTAATGGAAGTAATAACGTTACTAAAGAGCCAACAATAAATAATATTATTGAAAACAAAAGCGCTTCATTGCTATTTAATAAACCACGACTTAATGGCCTGTTTGGTCTATTAATTAAATCTATTTCATAATCACAATAATCATTAAATGCATTTGCTGCTCCAGTATAAAAAACAACCACAAGTAAAGTGTACAATTTTATTATACTATAATGAAAATTTTCCAAAATATATGCACTCATTAAAGAGGCAGATGCAGCTACCATAATATTGATCGGCCGCATGATTATTATATATGCTATAACCTTACTCAATTAACTAAAACTTTTAATATACGTGGATCCCCATTTAAATCTGAAATCATTTCTGTTTTAGAAAAAGACTGAATATCAAAGATATTTTTGACCAACTGGGGGTGTTGGTTTATACCTACTTCCAGTAAAACATATCCACCTGAAATAACTATTGAAGGAGCCAATTCACTTATCCTTTTATAAAATGATAATCCATCAGATCCGTCTGTAAGCGCAATTCCAGGTTCATATAATCTCACATCATCCATTATGGATCCCATTTCATTTATTGGTATATATGGTGGATTGCATACAACCATATCCATTTTATTATTATATGGATGTGATAATATATCTATTTGTTCAAAGTTAATATCCACATTATGATTTTTTGCATTAATCATTGCAATATTTAAAGCTTTTTTTGATACATCTATTGCACTAATGTTTGCATTATTTAACTCTTTTGCTAATGTTATAGCAATACAACCAGATCCTGTACAAACATCTAAAATATTTTGATATGAACTATTATCTAATATTGATAATACAATATTAATTAATGTTTCTGTTTCAGGTCGTGGTATAAAAACATCATTGTTTACAATAAATTTTCTTCCATAAAACTCACAGTTCCCTGTAATATACTGCATAGGCTCCTTTTCTATCCTTCTATCTATCCAGGTATGTAGTGTTTGAAGCTGTTCTGCAGTTAGCTCTTCTTCATAACGCAGATATAATTCTAATTTTTTACAATCCAGGGTTTCTTCTAACAACCATTCAATTTCTCTCCGTGAATTATCAAATCCATTTAATGAGAAATATTCCTCCGCCCAATTAATTATATCTATAACCCGTGAATGGTTATTCATTATTACGGGTTTTCGCATTACTTATTCCGTCTGAAGCGATGCTTCTTGATCAGCAATTTTTAATTGTTCAATAAATTCGTTTAGTTGGCCATCCATAACGTTATCTAGTTTATATGAAGTAAAATTAATTCGATGGTCTGTTATTCTGCCTTGAGGAAAATTATATGTTCTGATTTTTGCCGATCTATCACCAGTAGAAACCATTGATTTTCTTGCAACTGCCCTTTCTTTTGCAAGTCTTTCTTTTTCTTGAGCTAAAAGTCGAGACTTAAGAACTTTCATAGCTGCAGTACGGTTTTTATGTTGAGATTTTTCATCTTGACATGTAACAACAAGCCCAGTAGGAATATGAGTTATTCTTATAGCTGATTCTGTTTTATTCACATGCTGTCCCCCTGCTCCACTTGCCCTATAAGTATCAATTTTTAAATCTGAATCATTTATCTCAATTTCTGCATCTTCTGCCTCTGGTAAAACTGCTACGGTTGCTGCGGAGGTGTGCAGCCTGCCTCCTGTTTCAGTTTTAGGTACACGCTGTACTCTGTGAACGCCACTTTCAAATTTCATCATACCATAAACAGAACTGCCTTTAACTGAAAAGATTATTTCTTTAAACCCACCAATTCCTGTACCATTACTTGCGATAACCTCTCGAGTCCATACATTACGCTCAGCAAACCTACTATACATTCTAAATAGATCTGCTGCAAATAAAGCCGCTTCTTCCCCGCCTGTGCCTGCGCGTATTTCAATTATAGTATTTTTGTTATCATTTGGATCTTGAGGAACTAATAACTTTTTAAGTTGATTTTCAAGATCAAGCAATTCATTCTCCATTTGAGTATTCTCTTCAATTGCTAGAATTTTTAGCTCTTCATCATCGCTATCAATTATAAGCTTATTCTCTTCAATTTGACTAACTAACATCAAATATCTATTTGCTTTAGGAATAACTGAATTAAGAGAAGTATGTTCTTTAGCTGTTTCTTTTAATTTTTCAGAATCAGAAATCACTTTGTGGTCTGCCAAAAGAGATTCCAGCTGATTATAGCGATCTATTATTTGATTTAGTTTTTCTTTCATGCCATTCATATATAGAAAAAAAAGTGGCCTTATAAAGGAAAATTATAAGGCCACTTTATAATCAATATGCTACTTAGATACTTTTTTATATTTCTTTTGATATTTTTCAATACGACCAGCAGTGTCAACTAATTTTTGTTTACCTGTATAAAATGGGTGCGTAAAGGATGTAATATCACAATAGACTACATAATGTGATATGCCATCAATTTCCCTTTTTTCATCGCTTGTTATCGTTGACTTTGTTAGAATTTCATCCCCTGTTGCAGAATCAACAAAAACAACTGGATGATAATCTGGATGAATTTCTTTTTTCATAAATACTCCTTCAATTTAATTCATTTAAAGCTTTAACAACTCTATCAATACCTTTTCGAATTGTATCTTTACTGACAGCATACGAAAATCTAATATGACCTGGAGCTCCAAAACCATCTCCTGGTACAGTCACTACTTTAGCAACGTCTAAAATGTAATCACAAAGTTTAAAAGAATCGTTTATTTTTTCTCCATTATAATTTTTCCCTAAATAATAAGAAAAGTCTGGAAATGCATAAAAAGCTCCTCCAGGAACCGCGCAATTGACACCTTTTATTTCTTTTAATAATCCGATCATTAGATCTCGTCTTTCTTTATACTTATTCCTCATATTTTCTACGCATTTTTGATCACCAGTCAACGCAGTGATTGCAGCCTTTTGTCCAATAGAGTTTGCACATGAAGTTGCTTGCCCCTGCAACTTGCTCATTGCACGTATTATATCATGATTTCCAACGGTATACCCAATGCGCCAACCTGTCATAGCATATGTCTTAGATAAACTCATGCAGGTTAATACTTCTGTATTATAATTATTAAGTTTTTCAGTACTCACATATTGCCCATCAAAAACAAGTTTTTCATAACATTCATCAGAAATAACTATCAAATTATTTTGTTTAGAAATCTCTAAAATTTTATTTATTGCATTATTTGACCAAACCCCACCTGTTGGATTAGAAGGCGAATTAATTATCATTCCTTTTGTTTTACTGTTTATTTTAGAAATTAATTCATTGAAATTGGGTTCAAATTGACTATTAGGGTCAGTGGATACAATGATAGGCTCTGCATCTGCTAATCGAACAAACTCCGGAAATGAGACCCAATATGGAGAAAAGACAATTACTTCATCTCCTCTATCAAACAATACCTGACATACGGTGTAAAGACTTTGTTTTTCCCCATTTGATACAAGAACTTGATCTGGGGTAAATGTTAAACCGTTTTCTACTAAAAGCTTTTCACAAATTGCTTGTCTTAATTCAATCATTCCTGATCCAGCAGTATATTTAGTAAACCCATCATCCATAGCTTCTTTTCCAGCTTGTATTATATGTTCGGGTGTATTGAAGTCTGGTTCACCAACACTCAAGTTTATTACATCAATGCCTTTCGAACGTAAATCAGCAGCCCTACTTGTCATTTCCAAAGTAAATGATGGATTTACGCGATGAACACGATCAGAAAATTCTAATACCGACATACACTAAACCTTATGCTGTTTTTGATGATATAATTCAGTATTAAAATTAGGTTCACTATCTTTTTGTTGATTATCAATATAGTTACCATTATTAAAGTTTTTTGATCTTTTTCTTTTTTTTCTTTTTAATCTATAACTTCTCTTATCTTGTTTAACATGTAATTTATTGAAATCATCAGGGTGTATTTCATCTAGATCAGATTCAAAGCATTTATTTTCGTCTGAATCTTGTAATCCTAAATCATCTTTATTAAATATTTGACAAGAATCTGCATTCAATAAAGTTCCATACCCTCTGGTTATTCCATTGCCTAAACCGATAAAACTTGGGAGATTAAAATTCGTTTTAAACACACCGTTAAAGGCTCTCCATTTATTATCATCAATTGAAGCTGGTTCAATAGAATTAACTTTAATCATAGATAAAAACTTTTTGGGTGGAGTTAATTTTAATTCATTTGATATAAAAGCTAGGTTTTTCTCAAGTAATTTATTTAAAAAATTTACTTTATCTTCAGACTCCATATTTTTGAATATTTTCCATGAGTTTTTATTTAAAGCAGCCCAAGAAGTTAAAAATTGATAATTAACCATCTCATCTTTGTAATTAAAAATATTTTTATTTTCATCAATTCTTTTTTCTAAAATATCAAATGTTATATTCCCAAAATCAAGTTGTTTGATATTGTCTGTTAATTGTAAAACTGGTTCAACTCCATGACCTACACCAGTTATAAATATTTTCTCATTTATAACCTTTACTTGAACTCGTGGATATAAATAACGATCACGGTATTTTCCATTAAGCATTGGTACAATATCATATGATGAAAAATTGCGTATAAAAACACCTTTAACTTGATATGGTGTTTTTTTTACCGGCTTATCGGTAATTAAACAAGCTGCTATAGCTCTATCTTCTGATATACTTTTAGTTATGATTATTCCACGGAAATTATTTTATAAATAAGAAGAGAGTTATTGGCTCATTGTATTAAGAAATTCATCATTCGTTTTAGTTCTTTTGATTCTCTCTTGTAAAAACTCCATAGATTCAATAGTATTCATTTCATTAAGTAATTTTCTTAATATCCACATTCTAGCTAGGGTTTTCTTATCAAGAAGCAATTCTTCCTTTCTAGTCCCAGAGCGTACTAAATCAAAAGAAGGGTAAATTCTTCGGTCACTCAAACGCCTATCAAGTACTAATTCCATATTTCCAGTACCTTTAAATTCTTCAAAAATCACATCATCCATTCTGCTTCCAGTATCAATTAAGGCAGTCGCAATAATAGTAAGACTGCCCCCTTCTTCCGTGTTCCTAGCAGCGCCAAAAAATTGCTTAGGTTTTTTAAGAGCATTAGCATCAACTCCTCCAGAAAGAATTTTTCCACTATGAGGAATTACAGCATTATGTGCTCTTCCTAGCCTTGTAATACTATCTAGAAGAATGACAACATCATCTCCAAATTCCACCATTCTTCTTGCTTTTTGAATAACCATATCAGCTACAGATACATGGCGTTCCGGTGGCTCATCAAAGGTCGAGCTCAGTACTTCCGCATCAACATTGCGTTTCATATCCGTTACTTCTTCAGGTCTTTCATCAATTAATAATATAAGTAATTTAGTTTCTGGATGATTTGCCCTTATTGCATTTGCAATTTTTTGCAGAAGAATTGTTTTACCAGTTTTTGGTTGAGCAACTATTAATCCGCGCTGGCCTTGTCCTATTGGACATACAAGGTCCATTATCCTAGTAGACATATCTTTTTTGTCTACTTCAAGGTTAAATTTTTCTTGTGGGTACAATGGAGTAAAATTATCAAATAAAGTAGCTTTTTTTACATGGTCAGGAGGATAATCATTCACAGCTTCTAATTTTAACAAAGCATAAAATCGTTCTTTTTGTTTTGGCGGACGGATTTCACCAAAAACCTGATGGCCCGTTCTTAAACCAAAACGTTTTATTTGTGATGGGCTTACATAAATATCATCCGGTCCGGGCAAATAATTATAATCAGGACTTCTTAAAAAACCATATCCTTCTTTTAAAACCTCTAGAACTCCACTCGCTTGAAGAATACCCTCTTTTTTATTGTGTGCCTCAAGTATCTTTACAATAAGCTCTTGTTTGCTTAAACCTGAGAACTCTTCAACTTCCAAATCATTTGCAAATTTAGTTAGCTCATCAATGTTTTGGGATTGTAACTGATTAACATCCATAAGACGATTCCTTTAAAATATTATTATGTAAAAAATGTTATTAGGGGAAAATTTGTGGCGCTTTGACGTCACCCAATTGTACAAATTACATTAGATACTGACATTGTCAAAATTAATTTCGAAAAATTTATATATTGATTTTGCTGCATAATGACTACCAAAAATTATACTGATGCCTCCTTTTTCGGCTTTATCTGAAATATAACAAAACGCCTTTTCAATAGGGTAAATCACTTTGCATTTAATATTATTACTTTTTAAAGAATTAAATAATTCAGTTTTATCCATTAATTGAGAATTTGGCAATGTTGATATAATTAATTCATCAAATAAGCCATTAAGCGCATTAGCAATTAGATCAACTTCCTTATCTTTTTTTATAATAATGAGTCCAATATTGTTAATAGCATTTAAAGATTTTAAAGTTGATCTAATTGTGTTAATTCCAGCAGAGTTATGTGCTACGTCATAGAAAATAGGTAGTTTTTTATCCAGCAACTGAAAACGTCCTGGCCATATTGTATTCTTAAGCCCATCATTAATTGTTTGATAACTTAATCCATCCATAAAAAGGCTTGAAGCTCTAATTGCCAATGAAGCATTGTAAGCTTGATGTTCCCCTAGTAAAGGAATTGAGAACTCCTTGTTTTCAACAACAAAATTTGTAAATAACCGATCAACAATAATTTTATCAGGGTTATTAACTATTTCAATTTTAGAATTTAATATTTTTGCTCTACCAATAAGAACGTCTAATACTTCTTGTGGCTGGTTAAAAGTAATAATTGGTGTATCTTTTTTTATTATTCCAGCTTTTTCAAATGCTATTTCGTTAATAGTTTCGCCCAAAATATTTTGGTGATCAATATCTATAGATGTTATAATTGTAAGATTAGGTTCTAATATATTTGTAGAGTCTAATCTTCCACCTAAACCAGCTTCAATAATTGCTACATCTACTTTTTCAATAAAAAAATTATATAATGCTAAAACGGTAGTTGTTTCAAAAAAGGTTGATTTTATTTCATCTATATCATCATTTAACATTTTCATAAACTCAATAATAAAATCATCAGAAATTGGGATGCCATTTACTCTGATTCTTTCATTAAAATTTACTAAATGAGGTGATGTGTACAGACCAACTTTTAAACCTGCTGTCCGTAAAATACTTTGGAGAATTGCTGCGGTAGACCCCTTGCCATTTGTTCCCGCAATATGAATAGTTTTTAGCTTATTATGTGGATTTCCACATCTATTCAATAATTCGTAGGTATGTTCTAAACCAACTTTTATTCCTAAGCGTTGTAATTTAAAAAGCTTCTCTAAGAAATGATTAATATCAGCTGATTGGTGCTGTTTTAACATTTTGAATAGGGTATCCTAAAAATCTTCTAGCAATATTTGCAAAATTTGAAGGGGAATCAGTTACATAAAAATCTTGCTGTCCTTGTTCTGTATTATCATTAATTAAATGATTATTCTTTAAAATAAAAAATGCTTCTTTTGCAATAGAATCTGCTGAATCAATTAACATAAGATTATTAATATATTGTTTAATTGCTGGTTTTAATAATGGATAGTGAGTACAGCCTAATATTAGTGTATCAATCCTTGATAAGTCAAGGTTCTTAATATAGTGTGCTATTATAGCAGAAACTATTGGACCTTCTAA
>CEVM01127829.1_pt1 | contig 19615 bp, 17 predicted proteins | sample 531481 | NCBI WGS metagenome assembly CEVM01 (sample SAMEA2623649, study PRJEB7988) | marine metagenome | biome: marine biome (ENVO:00000447); feature: mesopelagic zone (ENVO:00000213) & marine oxygen minimum zone (ENVO:01000065); material: "saline water (ENVO:00002010), including plankton...
ATTGCAGGTCGTCCTCTGATGGCAAACATGAGACTACGGCCCTATCTCCTCGGCTTGGCTGTTGGAACTTGCGGCGCCTTCTACGTTGGAGTCTCGCTGGTCGAATGGGGCGGATTCATGCTCGTTCTAATCTTCCTAGCCCACGCTGCTAGCGGCCTCAACTGGGTCCTCTCGACGACCCTTCTCCAAGAACGCTCAGCGGATGAGTGGCGAGGTCGCGTCGCCGGTACCGACCACTTTGTAATCACCCTGATGATGGGAATATCAGCGGTCGCTGGCGGTTATATTCTAACAGAGAATATCCTCGATCTGCGAGAGTTAATCGCAGTGACTGGTCTCGTTCAAATCACTCTCTGCATACTCTGGATTGCTCTCGTCTCGGGGCCGGAGAAGCGAATGCTACAGGCTTAACCAAGAATTTCTGGAAGGAACTTCAGAACAGCGAGAGGTAACACAGCGAACATCACGTTGCGGAACATCGCATCACGTGTTTTCCGCATGTGGCCGTCCAATACAGCCTGCATTCGGCTCTCGATTGCATCTGCAATCCCGACAGCCGGCATCTTAGCAACGCCGAGCCCGGCATCAATCGCATCGGCACCCCGGTCAAGCAAACCGAAGACCAATCGTAAAACCAGATTCGGTTCATTGACCTCGGTCATCTCACCATCCACTTCGTGAGCAACATCGATTACCCGATTCCACGGGCGAGGGATCCGCATATCCTCGAAACCTCGCAGAAATTCACGCCCACGTAAAGCGCGCTCAATCCCGCGCTTCAACCGCTCCAAATTCAACCTAGAAAGCCGCTTCAAACTGCGCCGAGTTCGCATCACGCGCGAGAAATCCCACAAGGTCCAAACAACAATCGAAAGTATCAGTAATTTTGCACCAAGATCGGGGACATCATCCCACGACTGCCAGCCGATTTCTCCGATTCCAACACGGGTGATTCCCGCGGCGATACTCGGCAGCAAAAAGGCCATCACTTCCTGCCGCAGTAATCCCCCAAAACCTTCGATTGGAAGCCGCCCCAAGTTCTCGCGAAACCAATTCAGATGAAGCCTCCGCTCACCCGGTGGGGCATAGATCTCTATGAGGTCCAGCAGAGGGCGACGAAGTAACCAGATTCGAAGCACTAGAGGTATTGCTAGAGCGATGATGTAAGCTTCCCATGGCGAATCTGGGGGCCAGGAAGGCATCGCGTAGGCCTCAACCATACTCTACCCTCGAGGCATCGGCCCCCATCAACTTCACTCCGCCGAATGCGGCTACCTCACAGTGGTTGTCAGAGCCGATCTCGCCATCAGAATGACTAGGATTGTCGAGGCGATTAGAGTCGCTGCAAGCATAGTCGAGGTTCGAAGCATCATCAAGCAGAAGCCAGTAATTCCACAGGCATAACTCACCAATTCACAGCGAGAGGCGAGCATCAGAATTGAAGCTGGGACTAGCACCGGATTGGAATATTCTCGAATCATTCGACTCAGAAGGATGTACAATCCTTGGAAAGGAATGGCGATGGAGAATAGCGCCAGCGCCAGAAGAAGCATTCTTTCTGGGTCGTCATCAAAATTGAGTTCGCTTCCCTTCCAAAAGAGATTACTCAACCCCACACTCAGCAGACCGGTGTGGATGAGAGCAGAGGTAGTGGAGACTGCCGAGGATTCCACCGTGTCCGGGACCATCGTCGGCATCCGATTCGTGTTGCTCTTGAGAATTGCGCTGCGGCTGGTGGCCTCAAGCAACGTTCCGGGGGATTCTACCTTGCATCCAGCGCTACCACAGCGAGGGGGTGAGGAAAGACAAACGTCGCGCCTTCACTCATACAATTGCGCATGTTTGGCGCGTGCCTTAGCGATTTTAGGTGAGACAACCATTTGGCAGTAGGGATTTTGGGGATTGTTAGCGAAGTAGTTGTGGTGGTAATCCTCAGCCTCGAAAAAGTTGCTCAATGGACTCACTTCAGTGACGATATCATCGACAAAATTCTGCTGCAAATATCCGATCACATGCTCAATGTCTTGTTTCTGCTCTGGGCTCACGTAGAATACACAACTTCGGTAATGCGGCCCAATGTCGTTGCCTTGTCGGTTCAATTGAGTCGGGTCGTGAACGGTGAAGAATACTTCGAGGAGGATGCGGCGTGGGATGACCTCGGGGTCGAATGCTACCTTGACAACCTCAGCATGGCCTGTGCGCTTTCCACAAACTTGCTCGTAGGTTGGGTTTTCCACATGACCACCGGAATATCCAGGGATTACTTCGCTTACTCCGCGAAGGCCCAGAATGGCTCCTTCGACACACCAAAAGCAACCGCCACCAAGGACAATTTCCTCGACCATTGTCGGGGGGAGGGAACTAACCTCTTTCAGGTCTTCTAAATCAAACCAATCCAATCAAGAGCAATGAGAATGAAGAAAGTGAGGATCACCTTGGATCCTCGATGGTAAGGTAAGATAATCTGCGATAGCAAGCACCGATGACTCATGCGCACCAAGGCTGGACTCCTCGTCCTCATCATGATCGGAGCCTCGCTATCGGGCTGCATCTTCGGGAGCCAGCCAGAACCGGAGCCAGAACCAGAAGTCGAGGATGAGGTGCGATTCTGGGTCACCGGCCCCGATGGGCAATCAGTAGATTTCCCTGCCCTGCCACTCATGTTCAACTTCTCAAACGTAGGTGAGCAGGGCGCCGAGCCGAGTATCGGCATAACCTCGAGCGGTTGCATGTTCTTCATCGCCTTCGAGAAAGTCATGCGCTCGTGTGATCACGGCGGCTCGTGGGAAATCGTCGACGACATAATGTCGCACCCTTCAACATCCGATCCATACGGCTGGGTTGACCCAGTCACTGACCGCGTATTCAACGTCCAGATGGTCGGCCTGCTGACAACCTGGATAGCATGGTCTGATGACGACGGAGAGTCGTGGATCGGCAATCCGCACGACTCAGGACCAATCCCGCTAAACGACCACATTAAGCTCGGAAGCGGCCCATGGACAAGCGATGGATATGGAGCTCTCGCAAACGCTCCAGGCGTATACGAAACTGCAGTCTATTTCTGCTACAACAAAATCGCCGGAATCTTTTGCTACACCTCATTTGATGGCGGCGCCTCCTTCGAAGTCGGCGGACAGATTTTCGGAATGGCGACGACCAACGGTGGTCTGCACGGAGCCATAACCGCAGCATCTGACGGCACCGTCTACGTCCCGCCGCGTGTCGAAACACCAACGATTATCCTCTCCAAAGACAATGGTATGACGTGGAGCGAGCGAACCATGGGTTTGGACGTGGGAACCCCTTACCCGCGTAAGAACTCGGAAGTGGGAGCTGATAGTGAATCGAATGCTTACCACATCTGGACCGGTGCTGACCAAGGCGTCTACATGTCACGCAGCATGGATTCAGGTAATACATGGGATGAGGACAGCATTCGCATAAGTCCAGCAGGAGTCATTTCCTCAGTCTTCCCTCACATCGATGCAGGCGATCCAGGAAGGATTGCAATCACCTATCTTGGAAGTGAGGATGCAGACTTACTGAACGGCTCTAACATCGATGGCAATCCATGGGACGGAAACGCCCACTATGCGCCGCACAACACCACCTATCACCTCTACATCACTTTCTCACTCAATGCCCTCGACGAGGAGCCAATCTTCCACACAATGCGAGTGACTGATGATCCTGTGCAGATGGGTTCGATTTGTTTGAACAGCGGTGATTGCCGTGATTTCGGTGGCTCGAACCGTAATCTGCTCGACTTCAATGACCTGCACATCGACCGCGACGGTCGCGTCTACGTGGCCTTCGCGGACGGCTGCACTGGAGGCTGTGCTGAGGGTAATAATTCGACTTCTGAGGATTCGAGGGACCGGCTCGGATCGGTGTATTTCCTGAGTTCCGGGCCGAGTTTGTTCGAAGAAATCGGTGACCTCGCTGAATTCGAATGATTCAAGCAATTGGTAGCGAGAAGTTCTGCGGCTTGGCTATCCCCAAGTCCTTTGGCAACTCGCGCACCTTCTCAGGTAGGACGATCGGAATCATCTCTCGGCCGATGAGAGCCACTCGACTCTCACGTCGCTCAGACAAAACCTCTCGGCCAACGAGCGGCGCCAACTTACGGCTGAAGTCCATCACATCATCGTGGCTCGGCATATTCTCAATCGTATGGTTCGCGCGAGAATTACCAACATACACGTAGCCCTTCGCCTCGATGAAATCAGGATCAGCGATATTGTCGAGTCGCGCATAATCCTTCCAATGTCCAAGCGACTCGCCCTTAATCAGCGTATGACGACAGACAGTTCGCGTATCCAGACTCGGCAACAAAGCCAGAGTCTTCTCCAATTTCTCAAAAGCAGCAGTATCGAATTTCGGCTTGCACAGCCGATTGAATATCTCCTTGTTAGGCGCATCCACACTGACATACAATTGAGTAGGAAGGGGGTCGAGTTCCTCAATCACCTTCGGAAGCGAGCCATTCGTCACTAGGAAAGTAGACACCCCATGCTGATGACAAACATCGAGGAACTCGCCGAGCCGCGAGTAAAGCGTCGGCTCGCCGTTCAACGAAATCGCAACGTGCTTAGGATTCTGAGCGTCGAGCCACTTCTCGCGATCGGCCTTAGGATTCCCTCCAAAACCGGTGAGCAGACGACGATGTGCACGAACCGATTCGAGGAAGAGTTCGTAGGGGTCGTCGTCAATCTTCGTGAGCTTGTCCGAGTGAGGCTCCCTCCAGCAGTAAGTGCAGGCAAGGTTGCAGGTATCGACATTCGGCGCCATCTGCATGCAACCGTGGCTTTCGATGCCGTAGAAAGTGCCCTTGTAACACGAGCGATCTGCAATCAAACTCTGCTTTGTCCAATGGCAAACCTTCACTCCCCCGTGATCTCCAACAAGGTGGTAACTTTGTTTTGCGAGGCGCGCCGCAATCTTTGGTTCGATCTTGGTGATAGGCGAGCTTTGCATTGTATCAGCTCCGACTTCGAACACCACAATGGGGTCGCGTCAGGGACTGCGCGTGAGGATGTTGTGTCTTGAATGATTCCGCTCATGCGTTGTTTTTCGAAAAAGCGCCGACGGCATCGGGTTTATCGCAATTGAAGCACTGCACAAGTCATGGTGGCACTACTCGAAGCCGATACTTACCTGATTAGAAAAAAGGTCTTGAAAATTATTGGAGAGGATTTCCACATATACACGGATGACTCGCAGACCGAATTACTTGGATTTTGTAATAAGAAGGCTTTCAAATTGAAGGAAGACATTCGCATTTACACGGATGAGGAAAAAACCACTCAACTCATTAGCATCAAGGCGCGCAGTATTTTGGATTTCAGCGCCGGATACGATATAGTCGATGCACAGTCCGATGAGAGCCTTGGTACCTTCAAAAGAAAAGGGATGAAGTCCTTGTTCAAAGATACGTACGTATTGCTCGATCAGCAGGACCAAGCCTACGCCGAATTGTCAGAAGACAGCGGTTTATTGGCATTGATTCGCAGGTTCGTTCCCTTCGCCAACATCCTGATCCCACAGATCTTCCACCTCCGAGGCAACGATGGTGGTGGTTCCGTGGAGTACACTCAGAAGATGAATCCAATCGTTCAACGGCTGACCGTGACAGGTGCTCAAAGCGGTGGGTTCGACCCGAGGGTCGTACTGGCAGGCGGGATGCTGTTGGCTGCTATCGAAGGTAAGCAGAATTGATTGACTTCTCAATCATTTTCATGCGTACTTTATTGCGGTGCCATAGGCAAAGATCTCGATATATTTGTTAGACTTCTTTGCTAGGTAAGTTAGTCGTGCACTCTCAAGTCTAACATTTACTACTTCATCGAAGCCATCTTCTGATGCCTTGTCTCTAAGTGACTGGAGAACTTCTTGACGGGCCAGCATCAAAACATCATCGAAAGAAGTGATATTTCCACCTATTAGTGTGTGCCAACCGGCTATCCATTGGTTCCACCAACCTGGACCTACAACAAAATTTGCTTGAATCATCTTTGCTTGAGCTATCTGATCATTTCTCAATGGAGTTTTCATATTTGTTAGAGGATCTCTGCCGTATTCATCTACAGTAGTAGATACTCTTTCCATCACATTGTCAACCATTTTCCTATGTTTACGGCGACTGAAAATCATTGATACAAGGAATGAAACTGGGCCAAAAAGTGCAACGGCTAATGCAAGGAACACAAACAAGAGGCCGAGGGCTTCCCACGCTTCCATTTTAGTCGCCTCACTCTACGAGAACTGCAGTTCCATAAGCAAGAATTTCAGCTGCACCTGGTGTGATTGCACTTGTTGCCATTCTGACATTTACAACTGCATTGGCCCCTCTTCCAACAGCCTCTTGCAACATTCTCTGAACGGCTTCATCTCTTGATTCTCCAAGAAGTTCTGTGTAAGCCTTTAATTCGCCACCTACAATATTTTTCAAACCTGCAAAAATGTCTTTTCCTACGTGCTTTGCTCTAACCGTCGAGCCACTAACAACTCCCATTGTTTTGACAATTTTTTTTCCGGGTACATCTTCTGTGTTGACCATGAATATTGAGGTTGGTTGACTTTCGCTCATGAAGTTCCGAAAGGAAGGATAAGGATGAAGTTTTGTTATCCATTATCAATCAAAAATTTCTCTAAGTCGAGGGATTGTTCTCTGCTTTGGATGAAGGCATTCTTCAGAGGGGTCTATTACGAATTCTTTGAGGAAGCGGCGTCCGAGAATGATTCTGTGGCGCATTCGTGAACGATCTTGCAAGCAGATTTGGATATCGTGATCCTCACCCGCGACTTCGAGTGTGGTTCGAATGACTGGGCGCAGGGTGTCGTGACCACCGGTGTCGCGCACTCTGCGCCACTCATGGAGCGGACGCTCGAACCAGTTTCCATTCTTGGAGAGGCGGAACTTGACGATACGTTCCATGCCGTTATCGATGAGGCTGATCTCTTCAGCGTGTAGCGTATTCGACCACGCACCGGTATCCATCTTTGCCAATGTCGCCCCGCTTTCCAATTCGGGAAGACCAATCCATTCTCTCCAACCGAGTACGGTGCGCGCTCGCATGCAGATTCCTCCGGCCGCGGGCGGCCGACAACCCTTCTTGAAACCCTCGCTTGGGAGGTTGCATCAACGGAAGTGAAAGTAGTCTAATCGATGCCGATTCGTGTCCGATTCTGACTGCGCGAATCGTTCATATACGGCCGGCATGGGCCATCTCTAATGGCGAGCAACAACATACCCGAGGCTTTGACCTTCGACGATGTCCTTCTGTTGCCCGCTGAGTCGGCTGTTCTTCCAGCCGAAGTCGACCTCAAGACAAAGCTGACCAACACCATCGACCTCAACATCCCGATCATGTCTGCAGCGATGGACACGGTGACAGAATCTCGCATGGCCATCGCTATCGCTCAAGCCGGCGGAATCGGAGTAATTCACCGAAACATGAGCATTGAGGCTCAGGCGGCCAAGGTCAACACGGTCAAGCGATTCGAGTCAGGCTTGGTCCTTGACCCAATCATGGTCACACCAGAAACCACAATCGGTGAGTTGCGCACGCTAAAGGATAGGCACGGCTTCTCCGGACTACCGGTAGTAGATCAAGAAGACAAACTCGTCGGCATCATCACCAACCGCGACATCCGCTTCGTAGCCGACGACAGCATCCTCGTCTCGGAAATGATGACCACCGACCTCGTAACGGTCCCCGAACACGTCGACCCTGAAGTCGCAAAGAAACTCCTACACCAACACCGCATCGAGAAACTCCTCGTTGTCGACAACGACGGAAAGTGCACAGGCATGATGACCGTGCGAGATATCCAGCGTAGCCGCGACAACCCGAATTCCTGCAAGGACGAGCACGGCCGCTTGCGCGTAGCAGCAGCGACCGGTACTGGAGAGAAGGGCATCGAGCGAGCGATGGCACTCTTCGAAGCCGGCGCCGACGTTGTAGTAGTCGATACAGCCCACGGCCACTCCCACGGAGTCCTCCACACCGTCGCCCAGATCCGCGAACTGGCAGGCCCAGACGCACAGATTATCGCCGGAAACATAGCAACTGGAGCAGCCGCTGAAGCACTCATCTCAGCGGGTGCGAACGCCATCAAGGTCGGCATCGGACCCGGCTCAATCTGCACAACCCGCATCGTCTCAGGAGTAGGAGTCCCACAACTCACAGCCGTACAATCAGCCGTAGCCGTCTGCAAGAAAGCTAGCATCCCAGTAATTGCGGATGGAGGCATCAAGTTTAGCGGCGACATCGCCAAGGCAATCGCCGCCGGCGCGGACTGCGTAATGGTTGGAAGCGTCCTCGCCGGAACAGACGAAGCACCCGGAGAAGCCATTCTCTACCAAGGGCGCTCATACAAGGTGTACCGCGGCATGGGAAGCGTAGGAGCCATGAGCAAGGGGGCACATGACAGGTATTTCCAATCCGAGCAGGGTGACACAAGCAAGTATGTCCCAGAAGGCATCGAAGGGCGAGTCCCCGCTCGAGGCCCGGTTGAACACGTCTTGCACCAACTCGTCGGCGGCCTCCGATCGTCGATGGGATACACCGGAAACGGCGACATCGCGGCTATGCGCGAGAATTGCCAATTCGTCAAGATCACCAACGCAGGTCTCTCCGAATCTCACGTGCACGATGTCGAGATTACTCGTGAAGCGCCGAACTATCGTAGATGAAATTCTCGAGTTCAAGCGGCTTCAATTGTATAATCAAGAGTAATTAGTTCTACCAAATACTCGACCTCTTCACCATCATCTGTGTGAGAACAGCCAACCCCTCCACCGGTGTCAACTACTACGGTAAGATCTAGAGAGTAAGCGCCCAAACCAGCATCTCCAACGTCTAGTCCATTGTTGATATCTGATTTCGATACGCCGCTAACATTTCCAGTCATCGAGGCGTTATACCACTCAACTACCACTAGATGAGAGGAAGGGCCTGCACCTGAGTTCTGACCACTTGCTGAAGTGTTGTGGTCGTTGTGGACCATTGTTCCTGTTATGGTGTCTGGATCTGGATTAGACGCGCCAGGTATGTTACAACCCAACCCTGCACTGGTTTCGTCTTCTGAATAGGTCAGAGTAACTCTAACCCCGACGATATTCAAGTCATCTGCATCGTCGACAGAATCAGTGTGCATATCGATAGTCAAGTTCTCTCCATCATTCACATACTCGATACCATCAGCCAATTGCTCGCTTGAGAAACTCGCCTCAACAAGCCAATCACCCGATGGACCTCCGCCTGATTCCATTGAATCCGGTCCAGCGAAGGCATAGGTTGCCTCTACTACCGTAATTGGTGCTAGAATTACCAGTGCGCCAACCGCTAGTGTTCGAGTGTCGGGTAATTCGTAACGTCCAAGCGGTGAGACATCCGAATTGCGTAATTGATGCATTACGAAGTGGGTAATGAAAGCCGCTCCCATTCCTGGAATCGATTCGAATACGTCATCGTTCAATCCTAACAGCCTCCAAGTGATTACGCCTGTCAAAGCAGCTACCATCATCGCCATCGTGTGGGTTGTATCCGGCTCATATCCTGCCCAACGGATAATCAAAATCGGCACGAAAATCGAGCCTAGCCCGTAGACAGCAAGCACTACCAGCGTGAATACCGAGTCACCTCCGGGAACATACAAACCGAAAATCGAAATTACTGTGGCGAAAGCAGCCACAACCAATGTAACAATCTTGGTTTTCTTGTGATCTTGACTGAGTTCAGGCATGATGTCATCAGTGAATGCTGCGGTACAAGCGAGCACTTGACTGTCGGCTGTCGACATAGTCGCAGCAAATATGGATGCTAGAATTAAGCCGACCCAGAACGGTCCGAGAGTTTCCATCGCTAACATCGGTAATCCAAGTTCTGGGTCGAACTCGGTCCCAGTGAAAACCACCCGACTCGCCAAACCGATTATCACCATGATCACGAGGAATGGAGTTTGCCAAGCGAAGAACCACAACATCGCTGTCTTGCGATCTTCGTCTGACCCGAGAGTCATCACCCGAGTCACAACCTGAGGCTGTCCAGCCACGCTCAGACCACCCAAGAAAAATGCGAACGTCCACAGTGAAACACCCAACCCGAGATCCGCTGGAAAGATACTCGTAAGATTCGCGTCCTGAGCAGCCAAACCATCGTGCAATCCGCCGAATCCGCCGACTTCTTGCATCGCTACCCAGCATAGTAAGCTCGAACCGACGATCATCACACTCGATTGGGCTGCGTCGGTCCAAATCGAAGCGCGGATTCCACCCGCATAACAGTAAGCAACAACTAGAACGAATCCAATGAGAATGCCAACTACCTCAGACCAGCCCAACATAACGTATAGCGCCTTACCGCCACTGGTGAGTTGAGCCGCTGCATAGACAGAGAGGAATAGAATAGAAAGCATCGCGGCGAGTTTGGCCTCGGGAGAACCCGTAACATCAGAAACAAGAGAAGATAGTGAACGTATACCACGTTCATTTGCTGATTGCTGGATAAATTTGTACAACCAAACCCAGGCTACTATTTGCCCTATCATTGAGCCGATTCCTATCCACATTATGGAATAGCCCATCGAGAAAGTAAATCCGATGAAACCGATGAACATGTAGCCACTATTCCAAGTACTAACTGCAGATAATGCAGCCAATGCTGGATGCATTCCACGACCTGCCACGAGGTAGTCATCTGTCGTGTCCTCCTTGACCCACATACTTGCTAGACCGATGCCTGCAAAAGCAGTCATGAATAGCAAGAATGAGCCGATGAGGATGAGGTCCATCGGCTCACTGCGTGAGCCGGAGCGATATCAACGATGGGGAGAAGCCCCATCTCTTGAGCAGAATTATGCTTGCACCATCGGTCTACTAGAACCACAATCTGGACATTGCTGTTCTTCGCTTTCTCCATACTTGTGCTTACAAGCAGGGCAGGTCGGTGATAGAACGAATTGTTGAGTTTCTGAAATCTCAACCTTCTCATCATCCACTCTTTCAAGATGCATCAAATCCCTCTCGATATCTTGCATCTCGAATCGACCTGGGCCTCCAACCTTGAGTAAGACATCAGGAGGTAGGGTGACAGTTCCTGAATCGTCGATGATTAACTCCCTTGAACCGGATAAATCCCCGATATCGACATCTGTGCCGTGTTGAGCAATGAAGCGACCTTCTCGTAACTCTAGAGAACGCTCACAGAACGATGCGACTTCCCTGTTGTGGGTCACTAATAGGAAAGCGACGTCTTCCTGTTTGTGCAGTTTCTTGAACAAATCAAGAACCTCACGACTAGTTATTGGATCAAGAGCTCCCGTTGGTTCGTCGGCGAGAATAAGCTTTGGATTAGTAATCAAAGCACGGGCAATTGCAACCCTCTGTTGCTCTCCTCCGGAGAGCTCTTCTGGCATTCCACGGGACCTTTCGCCCATTCCGAGGCGATCCAGGAGTGCCTGTGCCTTGGACCTTGCAACGCCTGGTAATACCCCCTGGTGACGAAGAGGCTGAGCGACGTTATCCAGGGCATTCATATGAGGAAGGAGGTTTGAGTCTTGGAAGATGAAGGAGATTGTTTCCTGACGAAGTTTGACTAGTTCATTTCCTGTAAGTCTGGTCATTCTTCTTCCTGCCAGTTCAACACCTCCAGCAGATGGCTTCATCAAGCCACCAAGGCACTTCAGAAGAGTCGATTTCCCAGATCCAGAAGGGCCTATCACGGCAACTGCCTCGCCCTCGTAAACAGTGACATGCAGACCTCGAAGTGCTACTACGTTGCCGTCTTCGGCATTGGAGTCATAGACGTGATAGAGTCCATTTGATTTCAAAATCTCAGTTCTCTCTGTCATCTTCACTCCCCCTTGAGAACCACTGCCAAGTCTGCTTGCAGAGCCCTGCGTGTAGTGTAAATCAACGCCATTAGGACCGCGAAGAGAACTGATGCATTGACTAGCGCTAAGTCAAACCACGGCCAGACTAGGTCCCTGTCAATCGGCGCGCTCTGACCTAAGAATAACTGGAAGATGTATCCGAAGACTCCAAAGAAGCCGTTGAATGACTCTGCGATGGCGAGTCCGAGGATTACTCCGAGAGCCATACTGACTGTTAGAATCGAGAGAATCTCGAAAAGAACCAGGCGCATTACTTGATTGGGGCTGGCTCCAATAGCCTGTAGAATAGCCAGCTCTCTCTTCCTCTGAGTCAGAACGAGAGAGAGGAATACGAATGCAGAAGCGACCGAGGCCAGCGAGGCTACGATGAACTGCAGACTTAGAAGTCCTGGAGTACCGAAGATCAATCCACCATTGCGCTCGTTTTCGCGGTGGGCAGTCGACCAATCTTGGGCCGCACTGACTCCTTGACCATTCACAATCTCGGCATTGACTGCTCTCAGGGCGTCAGCACAGTCCTCGTCTGTCTGGTCGCACAATTCGAAGAACCAGCGTGTCGATGAATAGGCATCTGCCTTGTCGTCGCCTACTAGCTGCCGGTAGGTCGATTCACCGATTACTATCGCCTGCTCAGCCTCTGAGGCAGATAGACCGGGGACCCATTGGTGACGTCCCTGATAGTGAACTGTTGACTCGGTAACTGTTGTCGTGATAACTAATTCGAAGTCCGGGCCTAATTCAAAGTTGTACTCGGTGTACTCAATTGGCTCTAAACTGCCTACTTCGAGATTCTTGAACACATCTACTGCCTCGGAACCGGCGGTGAATGAGCCGCTGGACCACTGTGACACTACCGCGTCTATATCGCTTCCAGGAATTGTCTGAGTATCCCAGATTAGCGTATTCTCGTGGCCGTCGAAGAGAACCCATGTCCTCACCAGAGAATTCTGGTCCTTCGGATTGGTGAATATGTCAGCAACCGAGGTCATCGAAGCGATATCCGTGATATCACCGTCCCCAACTCTCTGAATGGCCAGCAACACCTCTTCTCTAGCCTGCTGCTCGGTAACTGAAGAGTCGAACTGCACCTGCAAGTCAGCACCCGTCTGAGCTGATGTAGTGCGCTCGTCAACGATTGTGCCTGTGTATCCCTGTACTGCTGCGAGAGTCACTATTGACAGTGTGAGCAGCATAATCACCGCTAAGCGATTGACAGATTCTGAAGAGCCAGAACCTTTCAGACCTCTTCTGATATCAGAAACCGCGGGTGACCAAGATAGCAACGAGGTGAGTATTCGCGGTCCTGCAGCTCCGATTCTACCTAGGACTAAAGCTCCTCCAATCCATAGGAAGAATGGACCGAAAAGGAACAACAGTGCTTCGACGATGAAATTTGAAATAAAACCTTCAGAGCTTATCGGGCCCCAGCCTCCATTACTCTCTATCCAACTCTCAGCATAGGCTAGAAGCCCGATTGAGAAAGAAAGAACATGCAGCCAAGTCCTCGGCTCCTTCTTCTCCGAAACTCTTCGAACGCCTTCATCGATCTCAATCTTGAGGAACTGCCTAGTCCGAGAATTGCCAAAGAGAAGCGATGCCCCTACTGTGAGCAGGATGATTACAATGGTTGTAACCAGACTGAGAGTAGGGTTGATGTCTATCCCACCAGATCTGAATGACATGAAACCAACCGCATCCAGAACCAAAGGCACAGAGAGTAATGCGAGAGTGTAGCCAGCAAACCAAGCGAACATACTGGTAACTGCTAATTCAAGCATTATCATGCCCGTGAGAGTCCCCTCTGTTCCACCGATGACTCGGTGGATTGAGATCTCCCGCTTACGCTGTTCAAGAGACAGGACTAGACCGTAAATCAGAACTGAGAATGATAGTATGACTATTGGAATCATCAGGATGTAGTCGAATACCTGAATAATTCCGAGGAATATGTTGAGGAATGTGATTGTGCCTGAAATTAGGTCATTGTACTCGATGAGGATACCAGCACTAGTGTAGTTGCCTGCTTCCATCTCGTCCTTTAGGTTGTCAAGCCACTCAGTCGCGTCAGCAGTCGAGGTGGTAGGTAGCTGATTCCGATCCACAGCCAAGCCAAGGTAGCCGTGGTCGTTATCCATCAGAATGGTCTTCTGTTCATCGCTGAGTACTGCGTCGGACACCATCAGAGGATTGAACAGCAGGGTCGGATTTCCAGAACCTCCTTCCTGATAGACTGCAGCGATTGTCAGATTATGTACGGTCATGGTTACTTGGCAGAACTTGTATGACCTCTCTCCAGTAGCCCAAACGTATTCTTCACCTTGACAGTCCTCAAAGTCATCATTGATATTCACTCCAGTCAGATATCCGGTGATGTAAGTGAAATTGAGCTCCGAGATGGTATCGTTGACGCCCACACCCGCGCTGGAGGCAATCTGGGAAGGCAGGACGATTGTTCGATTTGCAGCGGCGTCAGCCGCGCTTGATGGCCAACTGCCATAGACGATTCTAGAGTCTTGACCTCTTGTAGTGTGTCGCTCACCGAGATCTCCATCCCAGATTCCGTCGCCATAGAACCGGATTGTCCTATCGTCATTAATTGGTGGACCTGATGATAACGCCTCGGGATAGTCCCAACTGACATTTTCCCAATTCCCAGTAGGGCCAGAGGCTGAGACTACATTGAGCGGTTGCGGTATGATGAAATCCTCATCAAAGAAACCGTCCACTCTAACCCCTTGACGACCGTATACAAGGCCGCAGTCGGAGAATTCCTCCATCTCTACGAACTCAACACACAGTGATTCCCAGAGTGCTGAATCATTGGTTCTCCCCTCTGCATCCTCGCCCGGGCCTTCAGAGAAATCCACCTTGGCATCGAATATTTCCTCTTGAAGTGAGTACTGTAGGAAAGCCTGTGAAAGACCTACACCGTATGCTAGGACTGTCGAAATAACCAGAGATGCTAAGAAAACTCCCGCAAATACAGCTAGCACTCTCTCTCTGCTACGCCACGAACTTTTTGCGGCCATCATCAGATTGTCGGGCAACGACAACAATCGAGTTTTCAGAGGTAATTTTTCCATTTTCTCGACATCTCCCCCTCTGATGTCGATATTGAACAGTAAGAGAATCTGGGAAATTATCTTGAAAGGTAAAGAAATGATTAGCCAGAGAAGTTGTAGAAGCCCTGCTTCCCAGCCATATCGGAACCAATACAACCTCATTCTCCAAACCTCCCTTCTTCGCCCCATGCAGAACGGATGTCGGATGCAGCCGTGACCCCATCCTTCAGCAGTAGCATCCTGTCAGCCATAGATGCTAGATTGGGATCGTGGGTGACCATCAGTACGGACATGCCGTCCTCCTTGCACAGTTGCTTGAACAGGTCGATTATTCCATGTCCACTCTTCACGTCGAGGTTTCCTGTAGGCTCGTCTGCGAGCAAGAGTGGGCGTGAACCTGCAATCGCCCTAGCGATGGCTGCCCTCTGCCTCTGGCCTCCAGACAGTTGGTCAGGGATGAATTCCATTCTATCGGAAAGGCCCACCTTCTCGAGAGCTTCTTTCGCCTGTTCCTCGGCCTGCTTTGTCGGTACTCCGGAAAGCTCCAATGAGAAAATGACATTATCCAAGGTGCTGAGTCTATCGATTAGATGGAAGTCCTGGAATATCCATCCGACTCCCCTCCTTCTGACATCGACCACCCTGTTAGGAGACTTGGTTCCGTAATTGAACTCCGAGAGAGATATCGCCCCTGAATCAGCCTTTAGGAGGCCCCCAATTATGTTGAGGAGTGTGGATTTCCCGCAACCCGATGGACCCATCAAAGCGACTAACTCACCCGACTTAATTTCGAGATTGATTCCCTTGAGTACCTCAAGTCTTCTTCGGCCAGAACCAAATCCCTTGTGGAGACCGGATACTCTCAGCATATGTCGATTCGGCGTAAATCAGTATGTATAATGTATCGTTTCAATGCTATTGAGAAATCACTGCATTCCAAGCCTTCTCCAATGCCTGCCCATAGGCTCGCAGACCATTGGTATTACGCACTCTTGCGATCGCCTCTTCATCTGGGAATCGCGGCACTCCTCCGGCACTTCGCCATTCGTTATGCATACTGGAAATCTCATCGGCCCAATCGCGTGGATCGGAGGTCATACAATTGATTGTTGGGCAGCCTGCCGCGGCAGCGTGCAGGCTAATCTGGGGATGGAAGTGGCTACCCTCGCCAAGAATCATGGCCTCAGCGTGTTGTAGTAAAGCAATGATTCTTGGAGGGCTGTTCAGCAAGGCTGAGCCTTCGGCAGAACACATGGCGATAATGTTGCAAGCGGCAGCGACTTCATCGGAGAGTTCAGCGAGGATTTTCTCGACTTCATCGTCGCTGCCGAGTGCGAGCAGCATCCGAGATTCATCATCAACAGAAGCAAGGTGCTCGCGTGGCAAAGCGGTAATTGCCGGGTCGAAGGCATCGACATCGAGACATGGCCCGATAACCGAAGTTCGGCAATTGAGACTCTCCACAAGCCCCTCTTCCTCAAGTAGAGCTAAATCCACCAAATCGAGATCGTCTCGTGCACGCGAAGACAAGGGAACATCATCGAGGAAGAGCGAGGCGGTCACAGCATATTCTCTCGTCATTGGAGCGAATGCCGAAGCAGCAGCATCGGTGAAGTGGACTAAGTCCACCCCGCCGCGAGCCAAGGCCTGACTCAACTCTGCAGCGTTACGAATTGTTGTGGCGCGCGTCCAGAACGGAACGCGCGCGCGGTCGAGCGCGTCAGAAATCATCAGATGACCATACGATTCAGCATCCTCGGACGCGCTCGTAGCCAATATGACTCGTCTCATTCATGGCTCGCCAGAGCCGTGATACTAAGACTTCAACGGCCAAAATCGAGAGGCAGAGCCGTTGATTTGAGGGGTAACAGATACACCAAGCAGTGGATTCAGAGGGCAGTCAGGGGTGCCGCGTCGTTTATCAGAACGCGAAGTGGGAGCGGAACTATGGCTGCGGCTGACGCAGACGGTGGTACAGTTGTGACCGGGGGGACGCCCTTGCGTGTTCTACTCGTTCATGTCTGGTACTGGCCCCATGTTGGAGGAGGCGACCAACACGTCGAGATGCTTGGGCGTGAGCTCGTCAAACTTGGTCATCAAGTGACAGTTTGGTGCGCCGATGTGCCAGCACACGATTCAAGGCGCTTTTCGCGAGGCGGAGTCGATGTGGTACGCTTAGAGCCGAGTCGTGTCTTGGCTGGAGTCGACCCTGTCGTAAGTCTGGATGGACTTTCGATGGATGGATTCGATGTTGTTCACCTGCACGATACGCTGCCAGTTCTTGTGCGAAAGTCACTCAAAATGGCTCGCAGCGCAGGTGTTCCGGTTGTCACTACCTATCACAATGATTACGTCAAAGATGGTTTGATCGCTAATGGAATTAAGCGCCTGCGCTGGGCTTTGCAGGGCAGGCGTACTTTGCATTCAAGCGATGCGCGCATCGTGCTTACTCGCTACTTTGAGAGCCTGTTGCGCGCGAAGGGAGTAAAGGGCTCAATCGATATCATTCCGAATGGATTCTCACCGATTTCTGATGCAGCCGAGATTCCCAGAGGACTTGACGACCGTGACACAAACCGGCCACTACTGACTTTCATCGGTCGACTCAGCAAGCAGAAAGGATTGGATGTCCTGATGGACGCTTGGAATTTGCTCGCAAGTGAATCCAATCCTGGATTCGACCTCGCAATCGCCGGCAAGGGTGAACTCGGCGAGTGGCTCACCGAACGCATCGCCGTCGCAAGCCAGAATTCACACATTCACCGGCTTGGCCTTGTCAGCGAGGGCGAGAAGCGTTGGCTGCTCGAAAACTCAACTGGAATCGTCATTCCCTCACGCTTCGAGGGCTTACCCACAGTCATGCTTGAAGCCATGCACATGCGAGCACCAACAATCATGGCTGATGTCAACGATCTCGGCCGTCTCGTCACCGAGCCGGGCGCTGGACTTTCTGTTCCACCCGGCGACGCAGCAGCACTGGCTATGGCGATGAGCAAAATCGCACAATCCAGCGAAGACGAAAGAGAGAATTGGGGTAATTCGGGCCACAACGCCGCTGCATCTTACATGTGGCCCGCTATCACAAAAGATATCTTAGCAGTCTATCGTAGAATCACCAATAGCAATCAAACTGGAGATGTCGAGCAATGATTGTCGAGATGAAAAAGCGCAGTCTTCTCGTCGCCAAAGGCACCTTTGAAGCCATGCGCGGAGCCGAGCGCGACCTCATCAGAAACCTCCCTGCGCTCGCCCGTCATTTCGATGTAACAATGGCAACACTACAATCGAGTAAGGAGCTCAAGAAATGCTGCCAAGAGAATTCTATCACCCTGCTAAAACCAGCAATCCCGTGGCACCCTGAAACTGGGACACTTGCAACGGTTTTGAACCGTAATTTGCGCAAATCTACCAAGGCCTGGCGATCAATCCCCAGTCTCAAACAAGCGCTTGTCGAGACGGATGCAGTACACCTCGTGAGTGGAGACGGCTCATTCGGACTCATTCGCCTCGTAGCCAAGAAAACCCCACTCCACTTGCACATGCTCGAACCCCATCGCGGGTTGTATGAGGACGTTTTGCACAGGACTGTGGACGGGAAACCAAAGCGGAATTTGGCGCTGACGAGGATGGCTTTGGCAAAGGCGAAAAGGGACGATCGACGGACGATTATTGGCTTGCTCAAGCGACCTAATTCTCGCATTAATGGCAACTCAAGTTACAGTGCTGAGCAGATTCGAAAAGTGTATGATTGTGAGGCTGGATTCATTCATCCGAGCATCGATTTTAGCGAATTCTCAACTGAGGCAAGCGTGGAGGAAAACGCTGCTTGGGTCGAACTCGATGAACTCCCAGACCCTCCCTGGGTCACAACTGTCGGGCACGCTGGCTGGGTCAAGGGAGGATGGGAGACAATTTCCATGCTTGCTGGGAGTGGGATTGGTCTTGTTTTGGTTGGTGGCGGCGTGTTCGAAGAACTCGAAGCGCTGCATGATCACGCCGACGCTCGGGGTGTTCGATTGCTGACTCCACCCCGACTCTCAAACTTGCAATTGACTGGTTTGATGCGACGTTCAGTTGCGATTGTTAGTTTGGCTCACGGAGAACCTTTCGGATTAACACCGATTGAGGCCTTCGCCGTGGGCACTCCAGCACTTTTCGTCGATGAAGGTGGCTTCCGTGATTCGATTGAGGACGGGGTGAACGGACGGCTTCTGCCGCGCGATGACCCCGTCGCCTGGCAAGAGGCTCTGAATGGGGCATTGGACAGCGATGTGAGGAAGCGATGGGCTTCTTCTGGTCGGGATCGAATCACTGAATTGGACCTCTCTCCCGATGCTCATGCGAGGAGGATTGCTCGAGTTATCGAGGAAATCACCGTAGGTGAATTGAACTGAGAACGCGATTATTGACTGCGAACGCGAAGGGGAATCGTTCATACAGAATCGATTCAGCGAGTCTAGCATGCTCGATGAGGAATCAGAACAGAATCAGGAACGAGGCAGCCAACTAGCAGTCGCAGTTGGAATGCTGTTATTCGCATCGGTCGTGTTGGGATCAGGAGTCCTCGGAGACACCGGCGATACGCGATTGAGCGATGCAGAGGGCACCGCCGATGATGCGGACTCAAACCCAGCAACTGACCGTGATCAGAT
>CEVM01120539.1_pt1 | contig 19503 bp, 16 predicted proteins | sample 531481 | NCBI WGS metagenome assembly CEVM01 (sample SAMEA2623649, study PRJEB7988) | marine metagenome | biome: marine biome (ENVO:00000447); feature: mesopelagic zone (ENVO:00000213) & marine oxygen minimum zone (ENVO:01000065); material: "saline water (ENVO:00002010), including plankton...
ATCGGCTGTTGCGATGGAGGCAGTCGCTTTGCGACGATGGTCATGGCGGTTGGAATAAGCGCGCCGCCCATGAACCCTTGACCGGTGCGACCGATGATCATCGTCGTCAGATCGGTGGCAATGCCGCACAACACCGAAAAGGCCGTGAAGGCAGAAACCGCGACGATGAGCAGCGTGCGAAGGCCGAGCAGTCTTTCCAGCCACGCGCTCAGAGGGATGATGATGATCTCGGCAACAAGGAAGGCTGTCGCGATCCAGGTGCCTTCGGTTCCGGTCGCGCCGATTTCCCCCTGGATCGTCGGCAGCGCCGAATTGACGATCGAGATGTCAAGCGTTGCCAGCATCGCCCCCAGCGCACCGGCGGCTACGGCGATCCAGGCCGTAGCATCGGCCTTTTCGACCGGCGGCGAAACCGCTGCAGCGGCGCCTGCCATCGGTCAGTCTCCGGCCGCGTTGCGGATCGAATCGAGTTGGTCTCTAGCGGCGCGCGTATCGACACTCGCGACAACAGACATGCCCGGCACCAGCAGACGCAGGATCTCGGGCGAAGCCTGAATGGATATGCGCACCGGGACGCGCTGAACGATCTTGGTGAAATTACCCGTCGCGTTTTGCGGAGGTAGGATCGAGAATTCTGCCCCGGTCCCGGGGGCGATGCTTTCCACTCTTCCTAATAGCTCGAGGTCCGGCAGCGCGTCGATTTCCAAGGTGACGGGTTGCCCCGGGCGGACAAGTCCGAGCTGCGTTTCCTTGAAATTTGCTGTCACGTAGAGGCGGTCGGTCGGTACGAGGCTCATAAGGCGTTGGCCAGGCTGGACAAATTGTCCAGGTCGGACCGTGAGGTCACCCACCCGCCCGGAAATACTGGCCTGGAGCGTGGTCGATGACAGGTTCAGACGGGCGGCCTCGAGTTGCGCACGAGCGGCGTTGGCTTGCGAATTGGCCTGGTCTATCTGCTCGCTAAGCGTGTTCTGTCGGCGCTGTGCCGCCGTGAGCGCGGCGCGCGCTGCCGCGACTTGAGCCTGCGCTTCTCTGGCCTGGGCCTCCAGCTGATCGAGCCTCTCGCGCGGCTCCGCTCCCGAAGCGGCAAGGGGGCGGTACCGGACAACCTGCTCAGCAGCGAGACCAGCCTGTGCAGATGCCGCTGCGAGCTGTGCACGGGCCTGGGCAATTGCCGCGTCCTGCTCTTGTTGCTGGGCGCGTACCGTATCTGCTCCGGCGAGCGACGCGGCGATCTGGGCTTCGACCTGGTTCGTTTGGGCACGATAATCTCGCACGTCCAGCTGGACAAGCGCATCGCCCGACGCGACCGTTTGATTCTCCGTCACTAATACGCGCTCGACGTAGCCCGCAATTTTGGGGGAGATGATGACGCTGTCGGCGGCAATATAAGCGTTGTCGGTGGACTGCTGGAATCTGCCGTACGTCTGATGATTGTAATACCAGTAGCTCCCGGCGAGCAGGACCAGAATGCCGGCGATCAGCAGACCCAGCCGGACCCGCGGACTGGACAACCCCGTCGGACGTGCGCCTTCATCGCTAGCCCCTGCTGTCTCGTCCGCCATGATTATTTCGCTCCTCGCCATCGTTTGAGCCGCTGCGCGAGCGATATAGCGGCCAAAACAAAATGCGAAAGTCCTTTACTATTTTTCTCCGATCGATAGGAATGTCTCATGCCAGAAGATGAGGGCACTCTCGCACTCGACAATGTCATCACCCACGATGATCGAGCGATCTTCATGATGGACCAGATCAGCCGCGCCGCGCGCAAGGCATTCGATGACCGAGCACAGCCGCTGAGCCTCAATCGTACGCAGTGGCGTGTGTCGGCGCAGCTCATCAGAGCTCCTGCCCTGAACCAGACGGACATCGCCAGGAGACTTGAAATCACATCCTCCAGCAGCGGCCTGGAAGACATGACGCCTTCGCGCTTGAGTGACCGGACGCGGCTTGCGCAAGTCATAGCAATATTCGGTCGCCACGGGCGGGGCGGCATCACGCCCGTGTTGGGACTAGGCCGATCTCAAACCAAAACACATTCGACGCGCCCGGATGCCCCGCTCGTGGCGATTGCGCCAGGGGACGAACCTCGGTCATGTTCTATAGCGGACAACCGAATGGAGCATGCGGGACGCGAACTTTCATTGCACCGGCCCTCTGCCGGACGAACAAACCGCTGGCGGCGTGCTAGATGGAAACTAACGCAAACTTCTCCCTAGTGGCGTGGATCGTTGGCATTCTGATGCTTACGACCATCGCTTTCGCGATGTGGCTAATCGATCCCAGACCAAATCAGGAAACATATCAGATCAAGTTTGATCGCTCCGTGGAAGGCCTTCAGTCGGGATCGACCGTAACACTATCGGGAGTCCCTGTGGGACAGGTAACATCGGTCCGTCTGGCGGAAAATGAACCGGAAAACGTGGTCGTTGTTCTGACTCTCGATCCTTCTGCGGCGAAAGTCCACGGCCTTGAAGCGACAATCAGCACGGATCTGATAACTGGAGAGGCTGCGCTCGTGCTCGAGGGCCGACGGGGTCGTCAGGGCATTTACACCGACAAGTCAGGAAAAAAGATCATTCCCGCCGCGGACGAAACCGGACTATTGGGGAGGGATGCGACCGCCACTGTAGAGACCGTGGCAAATAGCATTCGCGCTCTGAACGAAGGACTGGAGCCAGAAAAGCAACAGGTGATCACCTCCGATCTTGTCCGGCTTCGAGTCACGACGGCCGCACTCGCATCGGACGCCGAAGGTTGGGACGAACGATTGGCCTCAACAAAAGGAAGATTGTTAGACTTAGGGCAAAGGGTTGGTGGATGGGGAAATAATCTTCGAGATGCAGATCGGCGGATCTCAGGGCGGAGCGCTTCTGCTATCGCGCAACGACGCCTTCGCCAATTCAGGGAGGGCGTGCAGAACGCTGAAAACAAACTTTCCCAGATAAGGAGTGGCATTCCGGCGGTCGAAGATTCTTTGGTTGAAGGTGAAACGGACCTTCGCGAGCTTAGTCGCGAACTTGCTCCTCTCAGTGAAAAAATCGAAGATATTCAGGTTGAGGGAATTACATCAAATCCTCCCCTCCCAGACTATCGGCCAAAAAGAAGAGAAGCTGGAACGAATATCGATGATTTAAAGTAAACCGAACGGATGACTGCTTCCGGGCAGAGCGCGCAGCCCGTAGAATAGCGGAGATTGGAGCGCAAAGCGGATAACGACCTACTCCGCGGTCAAGTTTGAAATTGAAATTCCGAGTCCTAAAAAAGGCATCGAACCAATACATTAGAGGGATTTTGCGGGCCTTTTGCGGGCTTTTCAGCTTGACCGAAATATCTAAACATCAGAAATTAAACGGAAAAGAAGTTCGAATGTGATGCCTCTTCTGGCACCATCAACTCATTCCAAACAATCCCAATAGGGTCGAAAAAACGGCAGAATTCTGCCATTTTCGAGCCTCACCCATCCCGGAATGTGTCAGGCGATTTCAGGCAATCCGGGGCCATGGCGTGCCACAAAATGGGCGATATGGCCCCACGGAAATGTTTGATGGCACCATGCCCTGCAGCGCCCTCGTCGGTCCCTTCCGGAACCGCTGAGGAGAATCGATCGTGGCGCTCACAGACATGCAGATCCGGAATATTCGTCCAACCGACAAAGTGACCCAGTTCACGGATGATCGCGGCCTCTATATCGAGGTCCATCCGAGCGGATCGAAGCTGTGGCGCTACAAATACCGCTATATGGTCAAGCAGAAGCGGATCGCGCTTGGCCGCTATCCCGATGTCGGGCTGGCAGAAGCCCGCCGACGTCGTGATGATGCGCGCAGGAAGCTCGACGCCGGGACCGATCCCTCGGCTGAGCGCAAGCGCGAGAAGCTCGTAGCTGCGTTCAGTGCGGCAAATACTTTTGTTGAGGTCGCGCGGGAGTATATCGATAAGCGGGTCGCCGAAGGTCAGTCGGATGCGACGACTCAAAAAGCCAACTGGCTCCTTGAACAGCTCAGGCCGATCTGGACTTTCCCGGTTTCCGACATCAAGCCTGTCGACCTCCTAGCTGCGCTGAAGCGCGTCGAGGCCCAGGGTAAATACGAGACGGCGCGGCGCTGCCGCTCTTTTGCCGGACGTGTCTTCCGCTACGCCGTCGCCACCGGGCGGGGCGAGAGCGATCCGAGTGCAATCCTTCGCGGGGCGCTCATTGTGCCGAAGGTCAAGCATCACGCGGCGATCCTCGACCCCGAACAGATGGGCGAACTTCTGCGGGCGATGGACGCCTATACCGGCCATGCGATCACGCGTCTGGCTATGCAGGTCTCGCCTCACGTCATGGCCCGACCCGGCGAGTTGCGGAAAGCGGAATGGTCGGAGTTGGATCTCGATAAGGCAGTTTGGAAAATTCCGGCCGAGCGCATGAAGATGCGCCGTCCGCATGAGGTCCCGCTGTCCCGTCAGGTGCTGGGCTATCTTGAGGAGCTTTTGGCTCTGACCGGCCTGACGGCTTTGTCTTTCCTGCCTTCCACACTTTCCGGCGCCCGATGAGCGAGAACACCGTCAATCAGGCGTTCCGCCGAATGGGTTACGCGCAGGGAGAAGTGACGGCGCATGGTTTGCGAACCACCGCGTCAACCTTCCTGAACGAAAGCGGCAAATGGTCACCCGACGCTATTGAAAGATCGCTGGCACACGCCGACGCGAACAGCGTTCGCGCAGTCTACAATCGCGGTCGCTATTGGGAAGAGCGTGTTGCCATGCACCAATGGTGGAGCGATCATCTCGACATGCTTCGGGACGGCGCGGCAGTTTTGCCAATTAGGAGATCGGCGTAGTTTGCCAACGGGCTGGGCTTTGTCGGCTTAGTCGAAGTCGAACTCATTTCGAGGCGAGTTGACCCGATATCGAGGCGGATTAGCAATCCAGCGGTTGATTTCAGCTTCACTCCAGCCCGCTCCATGAACGCTTATCGGTATCTGCGGCGGAAACGTTCCTTCGGCGATCTTGCGATAGATGGTCGAACGCGACAGTCCTGTGCGATGAAGGACCGTCTTGAGACGGATGATACGGTCTGGTTCTGGCATGTTCGATATTCCGTTGCATGGTGGTTGATGACACCCCCTGCATTCAGATTGATTGCTTTCCCCTGCGAGAAAAGGGCCGCTCGCGTGTATCGAACAACAGCGCGTAAAAGGCGGCTCACTGCGGCTGCTGAATGTGTGGCACCCCTGACGCCGAGCAGACAAAGCACGCATCGACTGCTACGAGATCGAGGTCGCCGACTTCGATGAAGATTAGCCCCGGGGCATGGCCGTGAGCACGATGGCGCATAGCGAAGATTTGGATGAGCGCGTACCGATGATGTAACTATGGTCCGATTATCTCGAAATCCTGTGAGATCGCGGCAATCTGTTGCCGTGCCATCGCGTCCAGTCAGGAGCGGTACGTGCCCGTGGGCAAAGCGCGAATGACCGTTATATCAGTCATAGAAGGCTCATGACCGTTATATCAGGCATTTCTTGCTAATGAGCTCATTTGAGGGTATGACCGTCATATCAGGCATGAAATGCCTTCATGCCTGATATAACAGTCATCGGAGATTGAAATGGCAGAGCATGTGCGAACCTATTCGCGCGGGACGCACGAAGCGCTGATCTTGCTGGGTCGGGCAATCCGCCTGGCGCGGAAGCGCCGCCAGATGACGGAGGCCGAGGTTGCCGAGCGAATCGGGATTGCGCGCAGCACATTCCAGTTGATCGAAAAGGGGGGACCCAAGGTCGAAATCGGACTGGCGTTCGAGGCGGCCACCTTACTGGGTGTGCCACTGTTCGTAGACGAGCCATCTCGGCTTGCGCCCGAGATATCACGCTTGGACGACAAGCTGGCCCTGCTTCCGCACTCGGTCCGTCGGTCTCGATCGGAGCCGCGTGATGACTTCTGAAGCGGACGTCGACCTGCCCACGGCGAAAGAAGCGTTTGTCTGGGTCTGGCTTCCGGGGGCGGTGGAGCCGGTTGTCGCCGGTCGGATCGAGCGGGAAGGCAAGACCCATATTTTCACATATGGACAATCCTATCTCGAACGCGCCGACGCAATCCCGGTCTACTCTCCCGAGCTTGACCTGAAGCGCGGCGCAATCCGGCCAGAGCTCCCGCTCGAGATGGCCGGCTGCCTGCGTGACGGCGCACCGGATGCCTGGGGGCGGCGTGTCATCATCAATCGCCTGACAGGCCTGCAGGGCGCTGCTGCAAATGCTGTCGACTTCGACGAGCTTACCTTCATGCTCAATTCTGGGTCGGACCGCATCGGTGCGCTCGATTTCCAACAGTCGCCAGAGCGCTACGAGCCGCGCGAGCAGGACAACGCGACACTTGAGGAGTTGCAGGATGCAGCCGGCCATATCGAGCGTGGTGAACCGATTCCCCCGGGTCTCGAAAAAGCACTGTTCCACGGCAGTTCGATAGGCGGCGCGCGTCCAAAGGCACTGATTGAGGATGCCGGCACGAAGTACATTGCCAAGTTCTCGGCCACGAACGACACCTATGCTGTCGTCAAATCGGAATTTATGGCCATGCGCCTTGCCGAAAGGGTGGGGCTCAATGTCGCACCGGTCATCCGGACGGAGGCCAATGGCAGGGACGTTCTCCTTGTCCAGCGGTTCGACCGGGCAAGAATTGAAAACGGGTGGACCCGCAAGGGCATGGTGTCCGCGTTGACGATGCTGGAGCTGACTGAGTTACAGGCCCATTATGCCAGCTACGTCGACCTCGCGCAGATCGTACGCGCACGGTTCGCCGAACCCCAAGAAACTTTGCGTGAGCTGTTCGCGCGAATGGTGTTCAATATCCTTGTTGGAAACACCGATGATCATGCGCGCAACCACGCGGCCTTATGGGATGGCAAGGCGCTGAGGCTGACACCCGCCTATGATATCTGTCCCCAGGGGCGCAATGGTCGCGAAGTGAACCAGGCGATGGCCGTGATTGCGAATGACCGGCGTAGCCTCCTCGAGAACTGCCGCCTGTCAGCTTCCTCCTTCCTCCTGAACGACAGTGACTCGCGCGAGATCATCAATTGGCAGGCCAGCGAGATCGTCGCAGGTTGGGCTGAAGCTTGCGATGAAGCCGAACTGCCCAAAATCGATCGAAAGTTCCTATGGCGTCGGCAGATCCTCAATGACTACGCTTTCGAGGGCTATGTGGATGGACCGCCGACGGGGCTTTGATGCGCCTCAGGAAGTACTGCCCGCCCTCAGACTTGGTGGCCTGCAAGCAGCTTTAGGCTTCTATGCGCCAGTGCCACGCAGCCGACCTTCGTGGCTTCGGGGTCGCCAGACTGATCGGTTGATAGATTCCAAATCGGGTAAGACCCCTTGTCCGGACAACGGTGGATACGGGACCATCGAAGCGGGGGGGTCAAAAAAGCGGCTGACGCCAGTGAGGGACTGTATAGTGTCACTTGACGCCGAACAGGCATGGCGATAGGTGCGGGTACGCAGAGCTGGAACCGGAGCCACAATGGGTTGCAGCGCTTGATCGAGAATGATGGGGCAAGCGGGTTGCAGCCTGCTGTTGTTACCAAGGTGCGGTGCATCGTGTCGTTCCTTCAGGACATGGAGAGTGAGGACGAGCTGCGTACCGTGCCAAGTTGGAAAGCACACATGCTGACCGGCGACCACAAGGGAATCTGGAGTTTTTGTAACGAAGAACTGGCGGATGACATTTCGAATCGACCGCAAAGATATCGAGATCATCGACCTCGATTATGAAGACTACCACTAGGAGGTGGCCATGAGCGCGACTGCAGGCATCCGCATGAAGAACCCCGCGCATCCGGGCGGATTCGTGAAGTCTGAAATTATCGAGCCTCTCGGCCTGTCGGTAACTGCGGCGGCGCAGGTGCTGGGCGTCACCCGTGCGACATTGTCGACCTTGCTCAATGAACATTCGCAGCTTTCTTCGGAGATGGCTCTGCGGATCGAGAAGGCGTTTGGTGTATCGATGGACACGCTGATGCGGATGCAGAACAGCTATGACATCGCGCAGGCGAGGAAGCGTGAAGGGGAGATCAAGGTTGCGCCGTACAAGGGCCTTCGCGGTGACACCCAACGGTCCGCTGCACTCTGAGCTCCGCACTGTCCTCTACTAATCGCAGAGCAAGCATGTCCAAGGCTCCAAAGGCATTTCCTGTCATAGATTTGTTCGCGGGTCCGGGCGGACTAGGCGAGGGTTTTGCTTCCCTTGCAGGGGCCGATGGCGGGCCGCGCTTTGAAAGCGTTGCTGCCATTGAGCAGGATGAATTTTCCTATCAGACCCTGCTTCTTCGTCATTTTATCCGCCAGTTCCCGAATGGGCAGTTCCCCGACGACTATTACAGATATTTGAGGCGCGAGATCTCGAAGGAAGAGCTTTACGCTCTGCACCCGGCCGAGACCGCCCACGCACGGCGCAGCGCGTTGAAAATTTCGCTTGGTCCGGAAAATCATGCTCTGGTGCAGAAAACCATTGGCGAGAGGCTCTCGAACTCTGCCCGCTGGGTGCTGGTCGGAGGCCCGCCTTGCCAGGCATACTCACTGGTCGGCCGATCAAAGATGATGGGGAGGAGCGATTTCGAGGAGGACGAGCGTCACTTCCTCTATCGTGAATACCTCAAGATCATCGTCGATCATCATCCGCCGGTGTTCGTCATGGAAAACGTCAAAGGGCTACTTTCCGCGAAGATCGGGGGTGAACCAATCATCAACCGGATCGTGGGTGATCTGGCAAGCCCCAAGGAGGCTGTCGGCAATTCGGCTAACGGACTGGGCTACAGGCTATATTCTCTTTCAGAGGAGGAAATGCCGGGTAACGAAGTCGATCCGCGCCTCTTTCTAGTGCGCGCCGAAGACTTCGGCGTCCCTCAGGCGCGGCATCGCATGTTCATCGTTGGAATTCGGAGCGATCTGAGCATCCGGCCAAGACGTCTCCGACCGCATGCGCCGCCCACGGTGCGTGAGACGATTGGGGGGTTGCCCTCTCTCCGCAGCAGCCTCTCGAAAGGCGGCGACAGCGTTGAGCGATGGCGCAGTGAAATCGCAAAGTTGTCGCCTTCCGAAATCAGGCATCAGCTTAACGGTTCAGCCTTCACCCACGACATCGTGCGAGAAATTGAATGGTATGCGAAGCGAGTGCGCCAGAGCCCTACTGGAAGCTCTTCGACCGAATATGTCACCGCGCAGATCGGCAATCATCCGACACTTCGCCGATTGCAGGATTCAAATCTGAGTGTGCTCACGTCACACGAGGCACGAGGCCATATGGCATCCGATCTGCGGCGCTACCTTTTTGCTTCGATATATGCCGATGTTTCGGGCCGAACCCCCAAATTGTCGGACTTCCCAAGAACTCTTCTGCCCGCTCATCAGAACGTCGAACTGGGCCGGTCCGGCAAGATGTTTTCGGACCGGTTTCGCGTTCAACTTCCCGATCAGGTGGCTACGACCATCACGTCACACATCTCGAAGGATGGTCACTACTTCATCCATTACGACCCGGCGCAGTGCCGCAGTCTCACCGTACGTGAAGCGGCGCGGATTCAGACCTTCCCCGACAACTACAGCTTCGAGGGTCCGCGAACCTCCCAGTATCACCAGGTCGGCAATGCCGTCCCGCCGTATCTCGCATCACAGATTGCGGAAATCATAGCCGAGGTGCTGGACGCTGTGCCGGACGCCGCATGATGGCGGATTCACTAACTCCCGAACGCCGCAGCTGGAATATGTCGCGCATCCGCAGCCGCGACACTCGTCCCGAACGGGCTCTGCGGTCGATGCTTCACCGTGCGGGGTTCCGTTTCCGGCTGCATGACCGATCGCTTCCGGGCACCCCTGACATCGTCATGAAAAAGCACCGAGCCGCGATTCTCGTTCATGGGTGTTACTGGCACCGTCACGAAGGGTGCAGGAATGCCACCACGCCTTCCACGCGCACCGACTTCTGGCTTAAAAAGTTCGGTGCGACGGTAGAACGCGACAAAAGAAATCTTGAAGCTCTGACCGGACTGGGGTGGAAGTCCATCGTCGTCTGGGAGTGCGACCTGAAGCGGCGTCCCGACGAAGTTATGGCCGAAATCAAACAAGAACTGGGGGTAATGTAGTGGCTCGCAATCATCGTCTTCCGCCGAGTGCTGCCTGCCTGTCGGCGTCGATGCGCGATCTCGGCTATTCTCTTGAAAGTGCCATAGCCGACATCATCGATAACAGCATTTCCGCAAATGCAGCCGTCATTGATATCGTGTGCAATCTCACAGGGGCGACTCCATCGCTCGCCATCATCGACAACGGATGGGGAATGAGCAGCGACGAGATCGTCGAGGCAATGCGACATGGAGCCTCCGACCCTAAAATGGAACGCGGGCCCAAGGACCTGGGCAGGTTCGGGCTGGGCCTCAAGACCGCGTCGTTTTCGCAGTGCCGAACGCTCACCGTAGCGAGCGCCAAGGACGGCAGGGTCAGCGGCGCGGAATGGAGCCTTGATCGCATCGATGAGCTGGACGACTGGATGCTGTCGATCCTGGACGACGACGATCTGTCGGCGGTTCCCTATGCTGATCGTCTCGGGCAGCATGGCACGGCTGTCATCTGGACAGATCTGGACCGGCTTTTCGAAGACGAATCCGGCCCTCGCCGGGATGAGATCGTTAATGAGAAACTTGGAACCGTAGAGCGGCATCTCTCGCTGGTGTTCCACCGGTTTCTCTCCGGTGAGGTCAAGGGTCGAAAGAAGATCGCCATCACGATGAACGGCCACCCCGTGGCGCCGTTTGACCCATTCTGCCGGAAGAATACGGCGACCCAGATTCTTCCGGAAGAGGTCGTTTATGTCAGCGGCGTCGCGGTTCAGATGCAGCCCTTCATCCTGCCACATCACAGCCGCCTGACCGCGAGCGAGCATGATTTCTATCAAAACCGCAGCGACTTTATCTCCAACCAGGGTGCCTACATCTATCGCAACGGACGCCTTATGGCCTGGGGCGACTGGTTCCGTCTCATCCCGAAAGGAGAGGCGACCAAGCTTGCCCGGGTGCAGATCGATTTTCCCAACAGTCTCGATGAATCGTGGACCATCGACATTAAGAAGTCGCGCGCCCGGCCACCGCATGCAGTTCGAGAACGGCTGCGGCAGATCATCGCGCAGATAAGTGGTCGAAGCACCACCGTGCATCGGGGTCGCGGACAACGGCTGTTTGAAGAGACCGCTGCCCCCCTATGGGAGCGCTTCGCGGATCACGGCGGCATACGGTACGGGGTCAACGGCCAGCACCCGCTGATTGCATCCCTTCGCGCAAAACTGACTCGTGACGAGGTCCGAAGTCTCAGCATCATTCTCGCTTCTGTTGCAGCCTCGCTGCCCGTCGAAATGATCTACTCGGACTATTCAACGAGTCCGCGCGAATTCGACAGGGCTGACGACAACCCGGATGAAGCGCTCGAGAAATTAAGGAGTCTTCATGCAGCGCTTTGCGGGGAAGGCTCAGTCGATGCAGAAGCATTCTTGCAAATCGTTAAGTCTACCCGCTTATTTGAAGGGCAGATGGATGTTGCCGAGAAGTATGTGAAAGAGTTCCTTGCATGAGCCGAACACAGAACGACAAGGATAAAGGCTTTATTGCGGCACTCATAACTGCCTTCGGCGACAGTGACCAACCACCGACACGCACGGAGATCGAAGCCAAAGCCACCATGCTGGCTCCGATCCTTGGTTTTAGTGGCGATCTTGAGAACGTCGTTGCCACGGCTGAAACCGTCATTCCGTCGCGAATGAGCGCAGGTGTGTCTCTTGTCGATCCCGAGGCCGACCACGACCAGGAATGGATCCTCAAGCGCGAGATCGAACCGACTTACGCCGATGCCTACGCCGATTTTCTTCGGTCCGAAGGCTGGAAGCCCACCGTCGTCAATACGCTTCTCAACGACGACGGCGCGAAGATACTCGGGTTGCTGCAGGATCCCACGGACGATGGAGCGTGGAACCGGCGAGGCCTTGTCATTGGTCACGTCCAGTCAGGAAAGACCGCCAACTATCTCGGCGTCGTCGCGAAAGCGGCAGATGCCGGATACAAGTTCATCATCGTCATTGCCGGTATTCACAACAATCTGCGGAAACAGACACAGCGGCGGGTGGACGAAGGCTTTATCGGAAGGTCGAGCGACCCCGCAAACCGGGTGCCGATCGGAGTTGGGCTCGACAAAGATTATCCGAACCCGGTCACGCTGACGAACATCCATATGGATTTCAACAAGCAGACCGCCGACAAGAGCGGTGCCGAGCTGAACGATTTCAAGAAGCCGGTCATCATCGTCATTAAGAAGAGGATTGAGATCCTTGAGGTTCTCCACACCTGGCTTCGCGAACTGAATGCCAAGGGCGCCGACCGAATCCGTGACGTTCCCATGCTCGTCATTGACGACGAGGCGGACAACGCCTCGATCAATACAAACAAGCCCGAGGTTGATCCGACACTTACAAACGCCTGGATCCGGAAGATCCTGCGTCTCTTCACCAAGTCCTGCTACGTCGGATACACTGCGACGCCATTCGCCAATATCTTCATTGACCCGGACGCGCTCGATGAGGAGGTGTACGAAGAGCTGTTTCCCAAGGATTTCATCTATTCGCTCGATGCGCCGACCACCTATTTCGGCCCCGACAAGGTTTTTGTCGATGAAGACAGCAGCGCCCGCGTTCTGAGACCGATTAATGACTGCGAGAATTATCTCCCACTCACTCACAAGAACGGCACGCCTGTCTCAGACCTGCCTCCAAGCCTCTATCGGGCGCTCGACCAATTCATCGTCGCGCGCGCCATCCGCAATCTTCGCAAGCAGGAGCGCAAGCATTGCTCGATGCTCATCAACATCTCCCGCTTCGTGTCGGTCCAGAAGGAGGTCAAAAGCTTCGTTAGCCTCAGGCTAGAAAAGATCAAAGACGCCGTTAAGGCGAATTACATGATGCCCGAACACGTTTCGGCGCAGAATGAGTATATGGCGCAATTGCGCGCTGCCTTTAACGAGGAATTTTCGGATTGCGGTTTCGAATGGAACGACGTGAAGGAGGCGCTGTGGGGCGTTTTTGAGCACCTGCGAACCTTTGTCGTCAACAGCAAGACGACCGATGATCCGCTGGACTATGAGAAATACGAACGCGAGGGTGTCGGACTGACCGCCGTGGCAATTGGCGGTCTCAGTCTGTCTCGAGGACTGACGATCGAAGGCCTGACCGTAAGCTACATGTATCGAAATACCCGAATGTATGACACGCTCATGCAGATGGGGCGCTGGTTCGGTTATCGCCCCAATTACGAGGATGTCTGCCGCGTCTATCTCTCGAAAGACTCAATCAACTGGTACAAGCATATTGCCCTCGCCGCTGACGAGCTGCGCCATCAGATTCGGCGCATTCGGAACTTCGGCCTGAGTCCGAGGGATTTCGGCCTGTATGTGCAATCTCATCCGGACAGCCTGCTGGTCACCGCCGCGAACAAAATGCGGAGCGGCCAGAAGGTCACCCTGAAGCAGAACTACACCGGCAAGCTGATCGAAAGTTTCCTTTTGCCGCTTGATCCGAAGATCAGCGATGCGAACAGTGATCTTATCACGGAATACTGGGCGGATCGTTTCGGAGGCGCCGAACTGCACCAGACCGAGAAGGGCTGGTTTCTGCCGGATGTAGATTGTGAAAAGATCGGCGAGTTTCTTGCGGGCTTCCGATCGCACAAGGATGCCGTTCGGCAGAAGGCGCTTGCCATCGATTATCTCAGCGCGATTTCCGACAAGTTCCCCAAGGGCGATGTGCTGCTCATATCCAACGGACCCGGCGATCCGGGCAACTATGTTCTGGGGGCGCAGGAACGCACTGCCGCCGACGCTACAGCCGATAAATGGCAAGTTTCAGGTTACCGTGTAGCCAGTCGCGGTGATGAAAAGCTGGGGCTCAGTCCCGATCAGAAGAAGCTCGCCGAGCAGCTTGCTGCCGAAGATGCAAAGAGCAAATCGAAAAAGCCTTCGGACTTTCACTATCGCCTCGTGCGCAAGAAGCCCCTGCTCATGGTCCATGTGCTGGAGCCAACCAATAACGAGCAGTTCAAAGACCTGCGTGTCCCGGCATGGGGATTAAGCTATCCCGACGGTCAGTACGGAACGGCTATCGAGGTTGTCGCCAATCGAGTGTGGATTGAGCAGATCTATGGCTCGCTCGACGACGATCCCGATGACGATGAGGACTAGGATGTCGATTAGACTTACCCCCTGGGACGGGGTTCCAACTCCGGCGACCGATTTCACCGTCGTACGCGTTCCCGACCTGCGAGGAGTGCCTGTCTACTGGGGTCGCGATACCGCCTCGCAGTGCCTGCTTATCGTGGAACTTGCCGGTGATCACACGGACCAGTTTCGCTCCGAAAACGTCACATTGAACGGTATTGGCGTCGACATGCGCCTCGGCGACACCCCGGATCGGCAGCGCCTTGTGCTGACGCTTGCCCGCCACGTCGACGCGGATCTGTTTCAGGGGCTTTGCGAGACCCTTATCGAAAGCCTCAGAGAAGTTTCGGACTCGGCCAAAGCGCTGGCCATCACGCTGACTCACCTGAAACGATGGAAGGCGTTTATGTCCGGGCGCAGAACGACACTGTCTCCCGAGCAGGTGCGCGGTCTTTTCGCCGAACTTCAGATGATGCGGTCGCTGTACACGTCCCGATTGACGCCGCCGCTTGCGGTCGATGGGTGGTGCGGCGCAGATCGGGCGCAGCAGGATTTTATCTTCGGCGACACGGCGATCGAAGTGAAGTCGTTGTCCGGTCGCGAGCGTAACTCGGTTCGCATATCGTCGGAGGACCAGCTCGAAGCCCTGACGTCCAGCCTCTATCTGGCCGTTTACCGCCTCAGCGAAATGCCGGAATCGGATAAATCGATCTCGCTGAATGAGCTTGTCGAAACGACTGAAAGCGAACTCGACGATGCTCTGGCGCTGGAAGAGTTTACCCGGAAGCTGTCAGCTTATGGCTATGCTCCCCTGCACGATTACGACAGTCCGCGCTTCATTGTCAGTGATTTGAAAACCTACCGGGTAATCGACGAATTTCCGCGCCTTGTAAGGTCGGGCATTCCGAACGGCATTGCCCGTCTATCCTATGACATTGAACTGGAAACCATCGGACCATTCGAATGCGACAGCAGCCTGATACTGGGGAGAGCCTGAGTGGAAACGTCGGTTGCCGAGTTCTTCCACGACTTCCGTCAGGAGACGCTGGCGGGTGCGGAGGCCAGCAGCAGCTTCCAGCTCGCTGCGTTCATGGAAGCCGTAGCCACCGAACTTGTCGAAACCGGCTTCGTGGAGGGTTTCGAGTTCTGCCACTACCGCGCTCTGCGCGGCATGCGCATCGATGGCTACTGGTTCAACGATGAGGGTGCACTTGACCTGTTCGTCGCCGACTTTGACAGCCGAAGCGAACTGTCCACACTTACCCGCACCGATGTCGATGCAGCGTTCAAGCGTCTCGCGAGCTTTTTCGAGGCGAGTGCAGCGAAGGGCCTATCGACGGACCTTGAGGTCACTTCGCCCGAACATGGCCTGTCCCGCCAGATCGCCGATCGTAAAGGCAGTATTCGTCAGCTCAATCTCATCCTCGTTTCCGAACGCGCTATCAGCGACCGCATTCAGAGTCTTCCCGACGGCGAAATCCAAGGTATCCCGACCCGCTATAATATCTGGGACATTTCACGACTGCACCGTCAGCGCAGTTCCAGAAGCCACAAAGAGCCTCTGGATCTCGATTTTACAGAAATGTTCGGCGCCGGGATTCCTTGTCTTCCTGCCCATCTCGGTTCCGGCACGTATCAGTCATACCTCATGGTGATGCCCGCTGAGGTCATTTCCGGCCTCTACGCGAAGTTCGGTGCGCGCCTGCTTGAGCAGAATGTTCGCACCTTCCTTCAGGCCCGCGGCAAAGTGAACAAGGGAATTCGAACAACGATCCTGACCGAACCAGGAATGTTTTTCGCCTACAACAATGGGATCACGGCAACGGCTCAGAGCGTGGAGGTCGCCGACAAGGGTTCGGGTCTGGAAATCACCCGCATTCTCGATCTTCAGATTGTCAACGGAGGCCAGACGACTGCCTCGCTTTTTCATACGCGGCGCAAGGACAAGGCCGATCTGGCGAACATCTTCGTTCAGATGAAGCTGTCGGTCATCGACAGCGATCAGAGTGAAAGCATCGTCCCTCGCATATCCGAGTATGCAAATACCCAGAACCGCGTGAATGCGGCGGATTTCTTCTCCAACCACCCTTTCCATGTCCGAATGGAGGAGTTTTCCCGTCGGCTCTGGGCACCCGCTCAGCAGGGAGCCCAGAGAGAGACCAAATGGTTTTATGAACGTGCGAGGGGACAGTACGCTGATGCTCAGTCCAAGCTGACCGCTGGAGAGCAGAAGCGCTTCAAGGCAGAGAATCCGAAACCTCAGATGTTCACCAAGACCGATCTGGCCAAGTTCGAGAATACGTGGGACGAGCATCCGAGATGGGTTAATCTCGGCGCTCAGAAGAACTTCGCCAAATATGCCCATCGGATCGGGAAGGAGTGGGACAAGAGTCCGGACACTTTCAATGAGTTCTACTTCCGCCGCGCGGTCGCGCGCGGGATCATTTTCCGGGCGGTGGAAAAGCTCGTCTCCTCGCAGCCGTGGTACAACGGCGGCTACCGGGCCAACATTGTTGCCTACACGATTGCTGTACTCAGCGAGATTGCGAAGCGCCACAAGCGCAGTCTCGACTTTCAGCGGATATGGAATGATCAGGGCATCTGCCGGACCCTCGAACAAGTTCTGTGCATCATCGCCAAAGCAGTGAATGACGACATAACCAAGCCTGCACAGGGTATCTCGAACATCTCGGAATGGTGCAAGAAGGATGCCTGCTGGACTCGCATCCAGGCTCAGATTGCCCGAATTGAACCCGAACTGCCGGACGAGTTCTGGGACGGGCTTGTCTCCGCCGACGAAGCGGCGACTGAGGCGAAGTCAGCGAAGAAGACGCAGAAGATCGACAACGGGATCGACGCCCAGCGTCGCGTGCTGGAGATTGCCGCATCGCATTGGGTCAGCATTCAGCACGCCCTGTCAGCCAAGCGATTGCTGTCGCCCAAAGAGGTGGGCATTCTCAAGATAGCCGCACAGATGCCGTCAAAAATCCCGACCGAGAAGCAGTGCGCTGTCCTGTTGGATACGTTAGAAAAGGCTCGGGGAGAAGGTATTCCGGTTCCTTGATATGCTGACCGCGTCAGACCGCAGCGCTCCACATATCCTCAAAACGAATTGTCCTGCCGTCGACTTCAAATGAATAAGGAAGAGCTCTGCGCTTCTCGACGCGACATTGTTCGGAAAATATTCTGCTGTAGATTTCTGACAAAACCAGCTCGGCAGGACCAACCTCATAGCGCAGACGAACGAATTGGTTCCAGTTGCAGGCCGCTATGTCCTCATTGGTCAAAGTGTACCCGTAGCTCTTGAAACGCGCACCGGATCGTCCCACCGCGAACATCATCACCCGGCTGGGGACAGCTCCCTTGGGAACCTTTAACTTGAGAGATCTGCAAAGCTCGGCCTCACCGAATTCGCTGATCCAGTTTTCAACTTGGTCCGCCCACAAGCTGACGCGCTCGACAAAGTTCTTTGCCCTGCTTCTGATTGCTCCGAGCCGGTTCGAAGCGAAGTCCTGCCATTTGAGCTGAAAGAGACCAAGTTCACCGGTTGTCATGTCCAGAAATGCAGCATCTATGTCGGTTACAAGTTGACCGTCTCTCTTCAGACGCGTTGGAAGCTCGACAACCTGATACCGGTTGCCCTCGAAGAGAGCATAGAGGTCCGAAGTCATCCATTGCTCTCTCGGTTTTCTCACGGACTGAGCCGTCAAAGGATTGCGAAATTCATTGAGCATTCTGATCGCTGTGAAAGGATTGCGGAAGACGCTGCTGACTGGTGCCAGCCAGAAGCCCTCGGAAATTTCCAGCAACATCGGCATTAGGGGCGTCGGTTCAGAACCGGAATATCCGGCATCTTTGCGCGTCACCACAATTGCGCGAAGGGCGGCGTCTATCCTCCGTGCATCAATCCCCGTAAATGTAGAGATGGACTCAATCAGCTCATCCGGCCTTTTCCAGATGGTCAGACTCATGCAGTAGTTTATGTCCGGGAGACGCTTGTTTCCAACACCGACGATCCAGATGTGCTTCAGATAGAAGCTTGTAAGCATCATCACCACTGCTGCCAGGTCCGTCCCGTTCAGCTGATCTGAGTCAATATTGGGATGGATCCCGGCTTCAGCCCGCCATTCCAGAATTCTTGGGCCGACAAGTTCAATAAAGTGCGCATCGAGTCTTGGATCTGCGTCGTACCCAACCATCGTTCCTCGGCCCGTCTCGAACGGAAAGACGAGAGATGCTGCAAGCTCATCAACTTCGTCGGCGGTGAGCATCTCGCCGGTCATTGAGCTTTCGATGCCACCCAGAGCTTTTTCGAGTGCTTCAGCTTCCAGCTGATCAAGAAAATGGTCGCTGTCCTCGCCGACCGTGAACTTTAAGCGGATCCCATTTTCGATCTCATTTCCTTCGAGGAAGCCGTGGAACGACATATCTGCCGCTTTTTGAAGGATCGCGTACTGGCCGAAACCTTGCAGAATGGATCGGGCATGCGAGCGGGTTGTGGACGTGCTTTCCTGAATTGGAATCCCGCCGATCTGCGGGAGCCTGGGCAACACGTAGTGAAGCAGTGGATTCCAGCCTCGGCACATGACATCAAAAACTGGAAAGGGGAGATGGTGGCTCTCGTCCTCACTGGAGCCCACCAGGACATTCTCATAGTCTATCACCCTGGCGGCCTCGATCAGGATTGCAGTGCAGAGTAGGTCGTCGAAGTCATCCAGACGATTGCGGATGGCAGCAAGATGTCTTGACGCCAATTTGGAGAGAGTCTCGCTGAGAGTGCTGGCTGGAATCGTCATTGAGATCGAAACTAAGCACCGATGAATATTCTTGGCCATAGCTGCCTTGCGGGCGACCCGCTCTATCCGCTGCGCGGACCGGGCCTGTAGTCCCGGCCCATCCGGGTGACGATCGGGAGCAGTTTCAAGTTGAGCGGAAATTTCCGAAGGACGCGCTCGGTCCCGCGCATTCTGCGCTCCTGCGGGCGCGGCGTTTTTGTACTGACCCGCAGGCGCTCTCGCCTCTCTTCTTGCCGGGCAAGCGCCGGTCGCGCGCTCGTTTGCGTCAGCGGCGCTGCATCTGCGATGCAACAGCCGTGCCGCGCACTCGGCTTGCCGACACGTCGCCCGTCTGCGTCGCGCCGTGCGAGGGCGCCGTTCCTGTGAGCCGCTGACGCGGCTTGGGGTGGCGCCTGCCGGCGCAGATGTTTGATTGGTGGGAACGCCAAGGTGGCTTCGCCCTCTCGTTCCCAAACCGGAATGGACACCCCCGTGTGGCGGGC
>CEVM01097560.1_pt1 | contig 19457 bp, 17 predicted proteins | sample 531481 | NCBI WGS metagenome assembly CEVM01 (sample SAMEA2623649, study PRJEB7988) | marine metagenome | biome: marine biome (ENVO:00000447); feature: mesopelagic zone (ENVO:00000213) & marine oxygen minimum zone (ENVO:01000065); material: "saline water (ENVO:00002010), including plankton...
ATATTACTGGTATACGTCCTGGAGAAAAACTACATGAAGTTTTAATCAACAGTGATGAAATCAGATATGCATGGAATGTCAATGATATGTACATGTTAGCAAATCCACATCATGAACTTTTTCACGTTAATAATCTCTCTGAAATATATGATGGAATTAAAAAAGTTACAGATATCTCTTCTTATAGTTCTGATAGTGCGGAACGAATCACAAAGGAAGAACTAAAAGAAAAAATTCTTGAATTAAAATTAATTTGACTCAATTATTATATTTAACAAATAAATTTATCTTCATTTTTATGATATTATGAATGTTATAGTTATAGCTGAAATTGCATCAAATTGGGATGGAAGTATCTTAAAAGCAAAACAACTTGTGAAAGAATCAAAAGAAGCAGGTGCAGATGCAGTAAAATTTCAAATGTGGAGAGCAAATGATCTTTATGAAAACCATCCTGATTGGAAAATTATTAAAAAATCTGAATTAACATTTAAAAAAGCAGAACAAATTAAAAAATTTGCCGATAAATTTGGAATAGAATTCTTTTGTAGTGCTTTTTATCCTGAGGCAATAAATTTCTTAGAATCATTAAAAGTTAAACGTTACAAAGTAGCATCTCGAACCTGTACTTTACGTGATCCTTATTCATTAGAAACAATAAGGGCTGAAGCCAAAACCAAAAAACCAATAATCATTAGTATGGGGGAAGGAGGAGATAGGCCTTTCCTGAAAAAGAATTTCAATAAAAATAAAATAACTTTTTGTTACTGTATTTCAGAATACCCAACACCAATTAAAAAAATTAATTGGAGAGATGCAATAAAATATGATGGCTTTTCGGATCATACATTAGGTATTACTGCGCCAATAATTTTCTCTATACTAAAAAAACAAAACAATGCAAAAAAAATTATAATTGAAAAACATGTGAAATTAAAAGAATCAAAAGGACCTGATGCATCAACATCAATCAATACAAAGGAATTATCAGATTTAGTCTCACATCTGAGAATCATTGAAAAGACTAATTTTAATAAAAATTAAGAAAATTTGTTTACAAAATGTACAATCTTTGATAATTGGTTATCTGTAAGATTTGGATGAATTGGAATAGTGACAATCTTATTTGAAATCTTTTCAGTAATTGGAAGGGGTTTCTTATTTTTATAATATGACATATGATGTACAGGTTTGTAGTGTGTACCAGTTTCAATTCCTTCATTTGCTAATTTTTTTCTAAATTGTTTTCTATTTTCTACTAATACCCAATAAAGATGATAAGAACAGTCTGTTGAATAAGGAATTTTATTTTCCAAGTTTATCTCACGATCATAAAATTTGGCAATTCTTTTCCGAGTTTTGATCATTTCATTTAATTTTTTTAATTGTACAAGTCCAATTGCAGCTGAGAATTCATTCATGTAATAATTCCATCCTAATTCATGTACATCATAGTCTACATTATTTCTATCAGATATACCACACCATCTACGAGATTCTAATTGTTTTCTAAATTTTTTATGGTTTTTATGATTTATTGTGATTGCTCCACCAGTAGGCATTGCTAGATTTTTTACAGGATGAAAGCTAAAGCAAACAGCATCACCATACGCGCCAATTTTTTTATTATTAAAAGTACTTCCTATTGCATGTGCTGCATCTTCTATCAAGCATAAATTATTTTTTTTACATATAGATCGTATTGCAGTTAGATTACATGGAAAACCTGCAAAATGTACAGGTATGATAGCTTTTGTATTTTTTGTAATAGAATTTTGGATTTGTTTTTCATCAAGACATAAGGTCTCAGAATTAACATCTACAAAGATAGGTTTTGCTCCATTAAGTATCACTGCATGAGCTGTTGAAACAAAAGTTAGTGATGGTATTAGTACTTCTTTATTTTTTAGATCAAATAATGATAAAGCAAGATTTAGTGCAGCAGTACCACTATTTACTCCAATACATGTGTTCGAACCTGTAAATTTATTTAAACTATTTTCAAATTTTTTAACATATCCTACTCCTGAACCTGATGCCCAAAAATGGCTTTTGATTACTTTATTGATTATGCTTTCTTCGGCAGAAGTTACAAGTGGTTTGGAAAGTTGAATCTTGCCGGCCATTTTTTATTGTGATTTTAAGTAATCTTTGTCTTCTTTTAATGATTTTATATTACCTTCATTCCGATCTACATTTCTGTTAATTTCTGGTAAGTGAGGTTCTTTATCAAATAATTCCAGGATATCTTTGAGTAGAATTGGTCTTTTTTCAATTTTTAAGACAATTTTTCTTACCAGATCTAAATCCTCAATTCTATCTACAGCCCATCCAAGATGAGAAAGATCATTTGGATATTCTATATTTAATATGTTAAATTCATTCTGATGTGTATGTATGTAACGAGTAACATGTTCTAATTCTGATGGGAGTTCTGCTTTTTCCCAGACCATTTTCAATATATTGAAACTAAGTAATTCAACTTCAGTTCCAGACGGATATGAGGAGGTTAGGAAATTTGTGGTATAATCATAAGTGTGGTGACGCCTGACAATATCATCAACAATTTCAGGATCAATAAGAGGTTTATCAGAAGGTATTCTTACAATTGTTGTAAAATTATATTTTTTAGCACATTGATAATATCTATCAAGAACATTTTTTGGTTCACCACGAAAACATTCAATATTATTTTCTCTACAAAAAGTTACAATTGGAATATCTTCGTCAAGAGTAGTAGTGGCGATAACAATTTTTTCAATTGATTTTGAGAATGATAATTGTTCTAATTGAAATTGGAGCACAGAAGTAGTATTAATTACACTTTTGAGAACTTTTCCAGGTAATCGTGAAGAACCCATTCTTGCTTGTATTATACATCCGATCATGTCTTTTAGGCGTTTCTTACCTCTAAGATTTAACTCTCTCTACCCTCTAACTAATCTTTATCTTTCCAAACACAAATGAATAAGAAAAAATATTAAAAAATAACAGTATTATGGATTATCTAAATGAGGCATGAATATTGAATAAAAAACAAATTGTTCTAATAGGAACCTCTCAAATCATGCAGTATCATGCATCTGCACTAAAAGAATCTGGTCTAAATCTTCAAGCAGTTGCTTCCTCAAATTTACATTCCTCATCACAAGTAAAATTTGCTTCAAGAAATAATATACCAAAAAATTTTTCAAATTGGAAAGAATTATTGGATCAAGAACAATATGATGGAATTATTATTGGAACAAGAATTGAATCTACGTTAGAAATTCTGGAATATGCAATAAAACAAAATGTACCTATTTTAGTAGAAAAACCTGTATCCGTTAATTCAACCGATCTTAAAAATCTTATAAAAAAATCTCATAAATTAATTATGGTTGGATTCAATAGGCGTTTTTATCATACCGTTAATACCCTCAAAAACCTCATTGAAATAGAAAATACTCCTGTCATTGCCAATATGGTTATCCCTGAATCTAACTTACAAAACTTTTTTACTAATTCTATTCATAGCATAGATCTTCTTCGTTATGTTTTTGGTGATATAAAATTAGAATTCTCAAAAAAATTAATTAAAAATAAAATAGTAAATGGTGTAACTGCAACATTTTCTAATAAAAAAAATGATTTAATCCAGCTAACTGGAATTTGGAATGCTCCAGCTAATGTTTCATTATCTGTATTTAGTGAAAAAAAACAATTTGAATTAAAACCATATGAGACACTGAAAATATTTGATGATTTGAAAGTGATTGAACCTACTGCAAATGAGCCTATTAGAAAATATGCTCCAAAATTAATGGAACAAATTGATCTTGAACCTATTGATAAAAAATTTAAACCTGGATTTTTTCAACAAAGTAATGCATTCTCGGAATTAATAAAAACTAAGAAAAAAAGCAACTATGCAGCAACATTAACTGACACTCTTCATTCTATTGAAATATGTGAAAAGTTATTAGGTAAATTTCCTAATTAAAAAATACTTGTGTTTTATTTTGTAAAAATATTTTATTTAATCTGAATTTTCTTTCTCTGTTTATTACTTAATTCAACTGCATCCAAAACCTTCAAAATTTCTAATTCATCATTAAAAGTATATGGGTATTTTTTCTTTTTAATGACTACATTCAAAAAGTTTTGTATTTCTTCTTCATATTGTAATTCAGTAGCAGTATTACCTTTGTAACCTTTTTCCATTCTACCCATTTGTAACTGTCTTGTTTTCCATTTCCCATTATTACCTAATTTCATAATACCTGTATTATGATCACAAAGTATGACTCCTTTCTCTCCAATTATTTTTGTTTCACTGAAAGAGGGTGATGATAAAACATCTATGACTAATATACCATGAATTCCATTCCGAAATTCTATCAAAATTTCATAAATGTCATCAATGTTAGTTTTTAATTTTGAGATCTTACTATTTTGTCCATATACTGATTTAATTTTTGAAAATAATGCAATAATCCAAATTAACTCAAAAGGTACAACTTCACGTGCTGCACCAGTTTCTTTTTTTGAAGCATAAAACTTCCTATAATCTTCCCAAGGATGCCAATTTGGTAAAAAATGACCAAAATGATGATACATTGTGAATATTTTTCCTAATGATTTCTTCTTAATCATCTTGTTTAATTCTTTAAAAACTGGATTATACAGTGTAGTACAAGAAGGTATTCCTATAACTGATTTATTTTTTAGCTTCTGAATTATTTTTTTAACATCTTTTGATGATAGATTCACTTCTGTAAAAAAATGTATATTATTTTTTATTGCAATTTTTGCATATGTGTAGTGAAGGTCTGGTGGAGTTGAAATAATCATTACATTAGGTCTACATTCTAATCCTTCTTCTATTGTTGAAACTGAATCTATTTTGTATTTTTTCCTTGTTTCTTTTCTTCTATCATCTCTTGGATCAAATCCTATAATATCATCATATCCTAGTTTCAATAAATTTCGTATTCTTCTCTTCCCCATCGAACCTAATCCTATGACAATAATCTTTAACATCTTTAATCGACTCTGAATCTAGTAAATATCCTTTATGGAAACATCTGTCAAATTTTTATCCCAATGTTTCTTATATTTTAAGTCTAATTCATTTGTAATCTCTAATAATTCCGGTTTTTTCGAAAAAAGTTCAAGAATATGCGAAAGGCGAAAATTAATCCCTAACTCATTGTATATTTCCTTTGCCAATAGTAAATCTTCTTCATAATCTAAAGTTAAACGTAAATTTTTTGGAAAAATAATTCCTTTTTCTAATTTTAATTGTGAAACATTGAAAATTTTATTCTTTGTAAAAAATAATCTGTATCCTGTACTTGTATCTTCAGTTTGTTTAGATTTACACACTTTTTCTAAAGCTGTAAACTTAATCCCTACTGATGCCATGCCAAATGGAAAACCTATCATGTCTACATAATCACAATTATCTCGCTCAAAAATTGAAACTATTTCATCCACATAATCTGGATCAGCATAAATATCATCCCCATCTGCATTTATAATAAAATCGGTTTTAAATTTTTTTGCGGCTTCTAAATAACGGTTTAAAATATCCTTTTCACTACCTCGAAATATTTTTACATTTAATTCTTTTAATATCTCTACTAAAGGATCATCGACTTTTTGATCTGTAGTACAAATTACAATATTACGTATTTTTTTTGTATTTGTTAGTCGTTTGATAAGGTGTAAAATTATTGGTTTATCTTTTATAATTTTCAGATGTTTTTTAGGCAGTCTAGTACTCGATAATCGTATTGGAATAAAAATATCATAATTCAATGTACTATTTCAAAATATAAGCAGTAATAATGTTACTACGTTTTAATCGTTATCTAATAATATGGGTTTACTTCAAACATTCTCTTATCTTCATCAATCATCATCTTTACAAGTTCTTCATATGAAACTGATGGGGTCCAACCTAATTCTTTTTTAGCTTTTGATGAATCTCCAATTAAATTATCTATATCTTGCGGTCTCATAAATTTCTCATCAATACTTACATATTTTCTCCAATTATCTATGCTTACATACTGAAACGCTTTTTCTAAAAAGTCTTCTACAGAATGTGATTCTCCAGTTGCAACCACATAATCTTTTGGGTTATCCTGTTGCAACATAAGCCACATTGCTTTAACATAATCTCCTGCAAACCCCCAGTCTCTTTTACTTTTAATATTTCCTAAAACTATCTTATCTTTTTTATTTTTTAAAATACGTGCAATACTATATGTTATCTTTCGCGTTACAAATTCTAATCCACGAAATGGACTCTCATGATTAAATAATATTCCACAACTAATGAACATTTCATATGCTTCTCTATAATGTTGAGCTGCTTTATGGGCATAAACTTTTGAAATTCCATACGGACTGGCAGGGCACATTCTCGAATCCTCATTTTTTATCTCATTAGAATTACCAAACATCTCGCTTGATGATGCCTGATAAATTTTTGAATGTGGACTTAACTCTTTTACTGTCTCAAAAACTTTCAATGGACCTAATCCGTTAATATTTGATGTTAGAATTGGTTGATCAAAAGACGCACCTACAAATGATTGTGCACCTAAATTGTATATCTCATCGGCCTGTGCATATTTTATCGTTTTATTAATTGAAATATCATCTACTAGATCCATCTTTAGAAGTTCAACTTTATCTATCATGTCAAAAGACTCTAATCGTTCTAAGGATCTATGACTAGTTCTACGAAAAGTACCTATAACCTCATAACCTTTTTTCAAAAGAAAATCTGATAGATAAACTCCATCTTGTCCGGTTATTCCTATAATTAACGCTTTTTTCATTGTACCTCGAGTCCTCTTTCAATTAATTTATCTAAGAAATACCTAAATCCTTTTCCCCCATGTTCATGTCCTTTCCAGACTTCAATTGCAAAACTCTTATCTTTATGTTTATTCAAAATTGGTATTACTTTATCAAAAGGTAAATCGCCTTCTCCAAATTGTAGCCCTTCTCCTTCTGTTCCTTCTGCATCAGATATGTGAAAATGTTCTGTATATTTTTCAATATTTAATAATTCATCAATTAAAGATAAATTCATTTTATTACAATTAAGTTGAGAGTGGCATAAATCAAAACAAACCTTCTGATTTGATTCCTTACAATATTTAATTAAATCATTTGTTTCCAAAAAGATATTACTATTCCATCTTCCACCATAAAACCATCCATATGGTGGCATATTTTCAAGTAAAAAATTCACTTTAGAAATGTCTAGTTGTTTAACAGAACCAATTAACATATCTTTCATTGTTTGAATTTTTTCGATTGATAATTCGTCTAATGAATATCCACCTGGATGTATGATGATACTTGGTTTTCCTTTGAAATTTTCTCCTAATTCAATTGTCTTATTAATAGCTTTTTGAACAAGTTCTATACTTTTCTCTTTTGAATGGATTTGATTAGTTTCTTCCAATGCAACTAAATCAACAATTTTTCTATCAAAATATTCATAACAATGTACAATTAACTGTTGTTTAAAACTGGAATCCAACTCAAGATTCAGATCGCTATCTGAAAAATGGAATTCTAATACATGTGGATTAAATTTTAACATGTTAGTAATATCATGTTTTCTAACCTTCATTCCTAAAATCATTAATTAAATCCGTATCTAATCACAATTTATTGATTGTTATCAATTAAACAGAGAATTAAATTTAATTAAGTTTAATCAATGTTAAAATTTTTATGAGAAGTTAATTTCGGATAAATATGGATATTACAGAAATGAAACCAGTTTTTGAGGATCAAAGAGGTTCAATTTGGGACTTTTTAACTGATGAGACAATTCATCATATTGGATTTCTAATTAGTAAAAAAGATTCCATTAGAGGAAAGCACTTTCATAAAGAACAAAAGCAGTATACTCTTGTATTAAGCGGAAAAATCAAGGTCACAGTAAAAGATCTACAAGATAAGAATTCAGAATTAGAAGTAAAAGAATTAAAAAGAATGGACATGGTATTTTTTCCACCTTACATGTACCATGCAATTGAAGCATTGGAGGATTGCGAATGCCTAGTTTTCACGTCAAAAAGTAGAAAAGACTATGGTTATGAAGAAGATACATTTAGAATTGAAGACATCAACTCATTTAATCTTTAATTCAGTTGATATATCACACATTTCTGATAACTGCAAGGTAAAATGAAATCAAAAATAAAATTTGGAATTATTGGTTGCTCATCAATTGCAAAAAAGTCAGCAATTCCATCTATCATCATGGGAAATAATTCTACTTTAGAAAGTATTGGAAGCAGAACAATTCAAAAATCGAAAAAAATTGCTAAAGAATTTTCTTGTTCTAACTTTGGAACTTATGATGAGATATTAGAAAATGATAACATTGATGCAGTATACATTTCACTTCCAATGAGTCTACATGAAAAATGGGTAATTAAAGCTGCAAGATCTGGAAAACATATCTTATGTGAAAAATCTACTTCACTATCATATGATTCTGCTAAAAAAATTATCAGAGAGTGTAAAAAGAATGATGTTTTAATTAAAGAGAATTTTACATTTAAACTTCATCCACAACATAAAAAAATTTTAGGACTAATTAAAAAAAATACTATTGGTGATATTAATACATTCTCTGCAAGATATAGTTTCAATCTTCCAGGGTCTAAAAAAAATTTAAGATTTAATAAAAAACTTGGTGGTGGCTCATTAAATGATGTAGGTTGTTATTTGATTTCTGCATGCATATTTATTTTTGATGAAATTCCAAAATCTATTTTTTGTAATCTAAATATGGATAAAAAATTTGGTGTGGACACTAGTGGAAATATATTATTAAATTTCACAAATAATAAAATTGGAATATTATCGTTTGGTTATAAGAATTATTTTCAATCTACATATGATGTATGGGGTAATAAAGGAATAATAAAATCAGAAAGAGCATTTAATCCAAGTAATAGAATGAAATCCATAATATCTATTCATCAAAATGATAAAGTTAGAAAGATCATTATTCCAGAGTCAGATCAATTTCAATTGACAATTGAAAATTTCTGTTCTACAATACAAAAAAATTCCAGAAGGAATGTGTACGAAAAAGAATTTCTTAATCAAGCCTTAATCATGAATGCTGCTAGAATTTCAAATACAAAACATTCAGTGATTAAAATAAAAAATTAAATGATTTTTGGATCTGGTATAGGAATGATGAATTTACCCCCATTTTTCTTGTATTGAGAGTTATTTTGTATGATTTCATCGGCAAAATTCCATGCCAGTATTAAAGCATAGTCAGGTTGATCTTCCAATAATTTCTTATCAGAAAAAACTGGAATGTGCATTCCTGGAGTGAATTTATCAATTTTTAGGGGGTTTCTTTCAGTGACATAATCTAGTATGTCAGAGTCTATTTTGCAATAATTCAGGAGTGTGTTTCCTTTTGCAGGTGCACTAATTGCAACAATTCTCTTCCCATCTTTCTTTAATTGATATAATAATTGTAACAATGTTTTTTTGTGATGTTTAACAGATTTGGAGAAATCTAGTAGTTTTTCTTTAGAATAAATTTTATTTTTCTCTTCAAGTTCTAGATAATTAGAAACATTTTGTGTAATCTGTCTTGTGTTTTTTCTACCAATGTAATATCTCAATGTACCACCATGAATTTTTTGTTTTTCAATATCAAAAACTTCAAAACCGAATTTCTTACAAAATTTCACCATAGGTTTTACTGATAGATATGAGAGATGTTCATGATATATTGTATCATATTCCAAATTTTCTAATAAATGTAACAGATACGGTGCTTCTATAATGATCATTCCATTTTCTACTAAAAGTAGATCGGAAGTTTTCATAAAATCATCAAGATCATCTATATGCGCAAAAACATTTGTTCCTGTAATTATTGATGATTTTCCGTAACCATCAAGAATTTCTTTTACTAATTTCTCTGAAAAAAATTCTATAATACTATCTATTCCTCTATCAATAGCAATATTTGCTAATTTAGAAGAGGGTTCAATTCCTAAAACTTTCATATTTTTTGATTGAAATGCAGCTAAAAGCACTCCTGAATTACTTCCTATATCTATAATTAGTGAATTTTTTTCTAGATTAAATCTATCACATATATCAATTCCCATTTTTGTAAAATGTTCTCGTCCCATTTTTGTTGTAGATGAATCGTAAGGATAATCTTTGTTAAACATGAGTTCTGGTGGAACCACATATCCTAATTGACAAAGACCACAATCTAAACATGTGTTTACTGTTAATGGAAAAAATGTTTCAGATTCATCTAATTGATCAGATGTCAAGAAATTATCTGAAAGAGCAGAGAAATCTAAATCTAAAAATCTCTCCATATTCTTACTTTTACACATTCTACAATTGTTTTTTTTCATATATCTAGACTCATTTTATGCAATAGTTAATTCATGTCCTCTTCCAATACATACTCTCCACATTTAATATCTCGAGGGGATTTTTTTCCAATAATATCAAAAAAATACTGCGCTGATAATCCTTTCTCCGGTCCTTTTGCCTCAATATTTTTGTCGGAGAAAATTTCATCTTTACAGATATCTAATACACAAACTATACTTTTTGATACTACTTCTCGCTGTAAAACTTCTGCACGAGTCATTTTTTTAATTGGTTTACCTTTAGCTTTTTCTGATAGTCTTATCAAAGATACCATTTCTTTGAATTCATTTGGTTCTAAAGATGATGAATGATCAAGCCCTTTCATTGTTTTATCTAATGTGATGTGTCTTTCTATAATTACTGCACCCATATTTGCTGCGGTTATACTTCCAATTATTCCTATTTCATGACCACTAAATCCAACTAAAAGATCAAATTTTTTTCTAAATTCTGGAATTAAATTTAAATCCAAAGATTCTATCGGAGAAGGATATGTACTATTAGCGTGAAGTATAACAAATGGAATATTTTGCTCTTTAACAAACGAAACCATTTTTTCAATTTCTTCTATTTTTGACATACCTGTTGAAATGATCATGGGTTTTCTTGTTTTTGATACATATTTTATCAGAGGAAAATTTGTCATATCTCCGGACGAAATTTTGTATGCAACTATGTCAAGTTCTTCTAAAAAATCAACACTAGGCATATCCCACGGTGTACATAGAAAAGTAATTTTTTTCTTTTTACAATAGTCAATAATTTCCATATAATCATTTTTGGTTAACTCAACTTCTTGAAGTTCAGCAAGTAATATCTCGAAACCTTGACTTTCAGAATTAGGATTTTCTAAAGACTCTTTTCTATACAAACTTTTAAGATCCCTCTTCTGAAATTTGACTGCATTGACTCCTGATTCTATAGATGCATCAATCAGTTTCTTTGCTAAAGATAGCTTACCATTATGATTTACTCCTATTTCAGCTATGATATAACATGGATATTCTTTTCCAATATCTACTCCCTCTATTTTGATATTATTCATCTAATAATGCCTTTTTGTGGGTGGAATTTTCATCGACCAAATAGTCTTTGGTTGTTCTCCTTCTAGAAATTTTTCATAATTATTCTCAACAACATTTTTAGAAATAAACTTACATGTATTTTCAAATGCTTGTAGGGTATTTTCTATATCTTGTACTGAATGTGAATAACTAATATACGACGCACCAAGAATTGACATAAAAATTCCCTGTTTAACCATCTCTTGTAAAATAAAAGATTTCATTGAGATAGATTCTATACCTCTGTCATCATAGCATTTAAGATCCATTCGTATTGGATATCCTGCCATTTTTGCATTTATCCCATTCTCTTCTGCAATTTTATTCCAACCATAAAACATTTTTTTACCAATATTCCAACAATGCTCTATTGTCTTTTTTTCAATCATTTCTGTGATCACTGCCTTAGAACCTGCAATTGATAATGCATCACTGTTATTCGTTGATGAAACCCATAAATCATCAAAAACTCTCATAAATTCCGTAGGGCCTGTAACGGCAGATAATGGCAAGCCATTTGACATTCCTTTACCAAAACAAGTGATATCTCCTTTTATATTGAAAAATTTTTGAGCTCCACCAATATCAAATCTAAAACCTGTAACTATCTCATCTAAAACCAACATCGAGTTATTTTGGTCAACAATTTTTCTTACTTTTTGTAGAAAATCATTTTTTGGTTCTTCAAACATTGTAGGTTCTAAAACTACAACTGCAATCTTTTCAGGAAAATCTTCAAAAATCTGTTCTAAACCATCGGAATCATTATAGTCAAAAATCTTAATTAATTCTTGATTAAATTTTGGGACTCCTCCATCTCTGCTAACCATTGCCGCTTGCCAATCATGCCATACTCCTCCAGTACCACAATATGCAATCATATCTCTTTTTGTATATGCTCTTGCTGCACGCACTGCAGCTGTAACTGCATTTGAACCTGTTTTTTCAAATTTTACCATATCTGCATATGGAATAGTTTTAGAAATTAATTCGGACAACTCAACTTCTATAGTGTGAGGTAATGAAAATAATACTCCTTTATTCAATTGTTCAATTATAGCTTGATTCATTACATGATAATTATATCCCAAAGTTATTGGTCCAAGACCCATCAGGTAATCTAAATATTCATTTCCATCAACGTCTGTAAAATGTGAACCGTACCCAGATTCAATGTATTGTGGATATACGCCTTCTACATAAGCTGAAACTGCTCTACTAAATGTCCCTGTTTGATGAGGTATTACCTTTCTAGCACGTTCCAAAAAATTCTTATTCAACAGATCCTCGTATCACTTGCAATATTTATTATTTAATACTCTAAAAATTATTCCCAAATTTTACATCTATTATAGAAACAATATCCTAGATATATGCATCAACTGGGCATCTATCACATGGATACAATTCATTTCTTTTTCCATCGGAATGCATTTTTCTTAAATTATTATATTTCTCACTATTCCATATTTCTCTAATAGTTTGTTCTTTAATTGTACCCGCACTTAATTCACTCTTGTAATCTATATCACATGGATTACATAATCCATCGTACCAAATGTACATTCTTTCCCAAAGATAATTACATGCACCTGGAGCCATAATATCTTTTGAATTATGATACGTATCCCATCTATTTTCCATCTCAACCATAACTACATTATCTACATAATCTCTCCAAAAATCTCTAAATTTATTTGGATCTTGTTTCTCATCAATCTTTACACCACTTATCCTAGTTTCACATACGGAATTTGGATAAAACTTTTCTCTAACCTCTTTAAATTTTTTAATGTTGTTAACTACTTCTTCAAAAATTCCTTTCACTCTAATTGATTCATATTCATCTTTTGTGTATGAATCAACAGAAAAAACCACATTTGTGACTCCACTTTTAAGAATCTGATGAATTAATTTCTCTGGCAATCTTGTTGCATTAGTATTAATCTTTAATTCAAAAAATTTTCCAGTACAATATTCTAACATTTCTCCTAATTTTGGATGTAATGCTGGCTCTCCTCTAGATGCAAGAGTTATTGCTTTTGTTCCACCTTTTACTGCATCATCAATAATTTTCTTGAATAGCTCAAAATCCATCATTCCCATAAAATCCTTATTTGATGTAAAACTCTCATCAACCTGAAAGCACATAATACATCGTAAATTACATGCTGAAACAGGTTCTATTAATAAATAAATTGGATAATCATGAACAATTTTTTTTCTTCCGAAATAATTCATTTTATATCTGAAAATTAAATAATCTGCCCATACGGTTTCATTATTAGTTTCTAAAAAATGGATTTCTTGTGGTGTTAACAAGGAAAAATCTTTTTTTTCTAATAAAATTATAATCTTATTCAAAACATCTTGATCTTCGTTAGATTTGATTGATTTAGAATAATTTTTTAAATTTTTAATTAATAATTCAGTATCAAAATTTTTCTTTGTTAAGAATGTGATTTTGTCTTTAACCATGTTACCAATCAATTATTACTATTATAATAGAAAATCTATCTAATTCTCTTTCATATTGTTATTTCCTAAAGATTGGTTAATGCAGTAATTTTCTTTTCATGTGCATTTGCCAACTTTTTTAAAATATTACTATTTTTCTCCAAAAACCCTTTCATTTCCTCTTCAGATATATTCACATCTAGTAAATTCCCATCATGAAAAAACTCCTTTTTGATTCTTCTTGTAAAATCTGATAAATCAAAATCCAAAATATTCTTTTCTACTAATGAAACAAATTTGTCCAAGTCTGTTGATTCTATTATATCGGATTTTGATTCTTTTATCTGCTCAGATAATTTTTCAAAACTCTCAAATGTTCTTACTGATGGTAAAATTGAATAATACATATCTCTGAATGTTATTACTGGTTTTCTATAAAATAATGCCTCAAAACCAGATGAACCTGCAATAGTTATCACTAATTCACATTTTTCATATATTTCTTCATTTGAAACGTTTGGATGAAGTAGAACTACGTTTGGAATATTCATGATTTGCTCATATTCTGATTTACTTCTCCATGTTCGTTGAATTTGTCCTGGGTGTTCTTTAACATATAACTTATAATTAATCGGAAGTGCTTTTGCTATAGATCTGATCACTTCAATTTGGTTTGTATAAAAAGGGGCTGCAATTAACAGTGACCTTTCAATCTCTACATGTAATGGAAAAAATACAAATTTTTCTGAACTTGGTAATCTAGTTTCTAGATTTTTATTGATGTACGATTGTCTAAACTTTGTTAAAAAATAATCTTTAACATAATGTTTGAATACTTTAAATTTTGTTCTACCATAATATGTATAATGTGTCTGAGTATTATTAGAACTTGAACTAAAAAAATATTTCTTTCCAGCTTTTGCTGCATCCATTATTCCTGCACCTGGAGTCAATATCTGATCATGTAGTTGTTTACTAAGATTGTATTTGCTATTTAGCTCTCTTAACTCTTCAAAACTTCTATCCTTACTCTTTATGGTTTGATATTCATCAGCAAAATCAAGTCTCTCCAGATCTTGCATTAACATACAATGTTGCCCAAATGGAGCCAAAGTTAAAATCTGAACTTTCACTCCTGAATTCTTACACATTTGGTAAAGAAGTTCTTGATGATGAAATCCAGTTAATTTAATGAACAGAAAATCTGGTTTATTTTCTTCTAAAATCTTATCAAAAAACCTACACTCTTGCTCCAAAATCTTCAATATCTCATCTGGAGAATATTTGTAAAAATTTTTGTAATAAAGAAACATTCTCTCATTTTGAACTAATTTCCATAAATCAAGTTTATACTTTTCTTCAAATCTTGACAAATATTCCATATCTGGTTTATGAAACTCTTTTTTTATATTCTCATGAAAAAACCATTTTTTTTCAAAATCCACTAATTTTTGGGTTTTAAAAAATTCTGCAGGTTTTTCCGTCACTTCTATTATAGCAAATAACTTGTAATCGTATTCTTTTTGAAATGCATATGCCAAACTATAATGAGTATAATCATTACCTAACCAAAAAAATATTTTCTTTGTCATATGTCTGATGTTTGGACTTGCGATATTAAAATTACCATTTATAAATCTCTAAGATCATATATCTCAAGTCTAACCGAATATATCAAAGCTGACTAAAACTATATCCCAATTTCTTATAATATAAAATCAAAATCGTTACATTTATCGTAGTTGATAAAACCCATGTTAAAAATAATCCTGCCATTTCATAATTCACGCCTAAAGTAAAAACTCCTAGTATCATTGTTACTAATCCTAACCCACTACTAATCAAAATAATTCCAGATTTTTCTAAAGACAGAAACTTAGATACAAAAATAACAAGTAATGATGTTGGAACTATATCTAATGAAAGTATTTGAATTGCATTTGTTGCTTCATTATATTCCGGAAATAATTCTACCATAATTATTGGTAATGAGAAAAAACCTAAAACTGAAATTCCAATACTTGTTAAAAATAAATATTTTTTAATTTTGTGAGTTGATCTCCTTGTTGAATCTTGTGGCAAAATAAATTTATATAAAATTGATGATAGCGCAGTAAAAAGTACCAATACCTGTATACCTAAACTATAATTCCCTAATACGGCCGCTCCTAATAATGGCATTATGATTATCTTATCAATATGTGTCCCTGTAGATCCAAAAATAATCATTATATAATTATTAATGACAAATTTCCACTTTTCTCTTAATAATTCAAATTTTAGATTAGAATTTCTTACAAAATCTATGAGTTTATTTATAAATATTAAATATGAAAATGCAATCGCAAAAATCAATCCTTCATAATTAAAAAAATAAATTGCTGTAATTCCTAAAATTGCAACTAGTCCTTTTTGTAATATGGAATACTTTGAATAAAGTCCAAATTCTTTTTTTCCTAATAACCCACCAATTACAATATTATTTATTACAAATCCTATAGCTAAAATTCCTACATCCACTCTACTAAAAATAACTAATAATACAATTGATCCTATTATTGAAAAAATAATTGATATGAAAGTTAATGTTTTAACAAGATCAATCTTTTTTGCCATAAAAACCGTAATTGCATTTTGTGTTCCAATTCCTGAAAAAACAGAAACCATTCCTGCAATGCCTATAAAATATGAAATTTCTCCAAATTCTTCAGGGGCTATTACACTAGCAATGTATATCCAAAATACACTGGCTATGCCTTTTCCCGCAATATCCCCAACTCCTATAATTCCGATTTTTTTAACCGAATCAAAAAAACCCATTTTTTTATCATCATTCATTTAAAATTCTTATAAACATTCAAAAAAAAAATCACTATTAAACTATTATTCATAATACATTCTTGTAGAAATTAATTCACACTCTCATCTTTCATTCTAAATTAATTTATTAATCAAAAAATCAACATCAATTATGTCATCCAATATTGTATTGTTAATAATAGACTCTCTTAGATCTGATAAATTTTTTCATAAAGATACAACATCCAAAAAACCATGTATCGATAATCTTATTAAAAATGGGACTTACTTTTCTAATGCAATTTCTCCTGCTGATGGTACAATTCTGTCATGGTCAAGCATATTTACTGGTAATTATCCATTTAAAACTGGAATTAGATCTTCACGCTTTAACAAATTAGATGATAAGATAGTGACAATTTTTGATCATTTAAAAAAACTCAACTATTCCTTTTATGGTTTTTTTCCAACTTTCTCAGAAACAATTAATCTTTTTCCTAATTTTGAAAATGAAAATCATCTATATGATTTTACTGAAACTCTTGATACTGGTTTAGGTAAAAAAATATTATCTATTTTTCCATCACTTTCTAAAAACCAACCATGGTTTCTAACTATTCATTTAATGGATCTCCATTTTCCATTACTTGTACCTGATAATTTTAATTATGAAAAATTTGGTTTTTCTAAATATGAAAAAATAATATCATCAATTGATTATTGGCTTGAAAAATTTATCAAAAACATAAATTTTAAAAATACAATTCTAATAATAACTGCGGATCATGGGGCATATATCAAAAAAATCAAAACAAAATCTGGAATTATTGATTTTGAAGATGATGGAAAAAAAGAAGTCTTAAAGAAAAAATTTACAAAGAGAACTCCAAAATATCTTAAGCCACTAAAAGATAAGATCTTTTTTTCAATGGAAGAGAAAAAAAGATCAGCAAAATTAAAAACTCTTTCTAAATTTGATCTTAATAGTAGCGAAAAGCGTGCATTACTGCTAGGTCAATTCTCAACAGATCATGCATTATTTGATGATGCTGTTCATGTACCATTCTTATTTGTTGGAAAAAATATTAGTAAAGATAAACTCTTTTCTAAACAAGTCAGTATAGTTGATCTTTTGCCAACTCTTGCTTATCTTCTAGATATTGATTTTGATTATTTCTCTTGTGATGGAAAAAATCTTTTCCCTTTAAAAAATGAGGAAATCTATCATGAAATCCCTGCATATATTGAAAGCACTCCTTTAATTGACATGAAATCAAATGATGTAATAGGAATAAGAACCTCCGATTTTAAATATTTCAGAGATAAAAATTCTAAAAATGAAAGAGTTCACTTGTACAATTTAGTTAATGATCCTCTAGAAGAAAATAACTGCGCAGTAACAAACAAAGCTAAAGTGTCTGAGATGGAAGAATTACTACAGAAATTGCTAGATTCGCAAAAGAAAATTGATTATAATGAAGATCAATTAACATCAAATGAAATTGAAAACGAACTACGAAAAATGGGATATGTCTAACTTTAGATAGAATAACCAATATATGATTAAAATTTTTTCTATTCATGAATCTCGTATTTATTACAATGGATGGTGCAAGACACGATCGAATCATACATGGAAAAAATTATAGAAAATTAATCTCTAAAAGTGCATTTTTTCCTAAAGTTATTGCATATGCTCCATTTACAATTGCAGCTATGCATGCTGTTTTTTCGGGAGTTTATGGATTTAAAAATGGTGTAAATAGTTATTGGTCTAGCCCAAATTTTAAAAAAAATTCTTATAAAACACTGCCTAAATATTTGCATGATCTAGGATATGCAACTTTTGGAGATTCTATCAACAAACTCATTTTACCTCCAGATGGTTTTGATGAATTAAAAATACATGATGAACTGAATGATAATCTAACTGAACGTCATAAAGCGTTATTGGAAAAAATGTCAAACATAAGAAAGACAGACAAAAATTTTTTTCTTTATCTTCATTATAGTAATATTCATACAGGAATAATGGAAAATGTTCTAAAAAAATATAATAATTTTAGCAAAGAATATTTCTCAAATATAGAAAAAAATGCAGAATACTATGATAACTTATTTTGTAATGCTGATGTATATCTTGGTAAAATTATTGAACATTTTGAAAATCTTGAATTACATAAAGATACTTTATTGGTGATAATTTCTGATCATGGCATAAGTATTGGAGAAAAACCAGGTGAACGTGCATATGGTGTTTTTTGTTATGATACAACATTAATCTCAACAGCCATGTTTTGTTATCCAAATGTTAAACCAACAACTATTCAAAATCAGGTACGTTCTATCGACATTTTGCCAACTATTCTAAAATTATTATCTATTCCACATGACAAAAACTTTAAAGAAATTGATGGAAAAAGTTTGGACTCCTTAATTGAAGGTAATGATGAAGATTCTAGAATAGCTTTTTCTCAATCTGGTAATCCTCTTAATGCCCGAAAACCTCCAAAGGAGCCTAATGTTTATTCTATTAGAACTGATGAATGGAAATACATCAAAAATATACATGATGATTCTGAAGAACTTTATAATCTAAAAAACGATCCAAATGAAAATACTAATCTAATTAATCAACAAATTACTAAATCTAATCTAATGAGAAATATGATGAATAAAATACTAAAT
>CEVM01261761.1_pt1 | contig 19369 bp, 21 predicted proteins | sample 531481 | NCBI WGS metagenome assembly CEVM01 (sample SAMEA2623649, study PRJEB7988) | marine metagenome | biome: marine biome (ENVO:00000447); feature: mesopelagic zone (ENVO:00000213) & marine oxygen minimum zone (ENVO:01000065); material: "saline water (ENVO:00002010), including plankton...
CGCGAGAAGATCGAGCCGGTGATGCATATTGTTGACATTGCTGAAGCCGCTATTAAAGAAGCCGGGATCACTCCGCTCATCAAACCCATACGCGGGGGAACAGATGGCTCACAGTTAAGTTTTAAAGGACTCCCCTGCCCTAATATCTTTGCCGGCGGTCACAATTTCCATGGGCGATACGAATACGTACCTGTAGAAAGTATGCAAAAGGCCATAGAAGTAATCGTAAACATTGCGAAAGAAGTAGTAACGCGCAACTAATGCGCACATATAATCACAAAAAAACCCTCAACGATTGTTGAGGGTTTTTTATTGAAATATGGTTAGGATCCGCTATTTTTTCTCGGGTTCATTAAGCTTTTTGCTCAACTCCATCGAGAGTGCAGAACGTTCAAACTTCATTTTCCCTGCGCCAGATTCAATTACACAGGTACCGTCATCATTCAAGTCCAGTATTTTCCCGTGCAATCCGCTTTTGGTAATCACGCGATCACCACGCTTTAAGTCGGCTGCAAATTGTTTTTCTTGCTTCGATTTCTTCATTTGAGGTCGAATCATAAAAAGATACACGACCAAAAACATTAAGATTAACGGGGCAAAACTTTGAAGTTGTTCCATAAATTGGGGATCCTGCTATGCTTATTTTGTTTGTACAGGAGCTCCGCCGGTACCTTCTTTAGGGTTTACAAACGCTTTGATCTTAATCGTTTCTTTCCCTTTTTCAGTATTTGCCGTAATGGTAACTGTTTTACTTACCTGATTTTTACCGCTTCCGTTGAATTTTACAAGCATCTCTCCCTGTGCACCCGGTGCAACTGGTTCTTTGGTAAATTCAGGAACCGTACATCCACAGCTACTTTTAGCATCTACAATTACCAAAGGAGCTTCTCCGGTATTGGTAAATTTAAATACGTGCTCAACGTTCGTTCCTTGATCAATCGTTCCGAAATCGAATTCAGTTTCGTCAAACGTCATTTTAGGAAATTTCCCAGCGTTCGCATCACGATCGGCTGCGGCAGCTACATTTTCTTCACTTACTTTGTCTGAAGCATTTTCTTTACAAGCAGTAAACGCTACTACTGAAGCCAATGCCATTATCAATACGGATTTTTTCATAGTAATAATATTATTAGATTTTTAAGAGTGGCTAAAATACTTAAATTTTTTATTATTAGCGAAGCCCTCTTCCTATTTTCTTCAATTTGCCGTTCTTCGTAAATTCCTTCACCAACTTATCCAGTATTCCATTGATAAACAGACTACTTTTAGGAGTAGAATACTCTTTCGAGATTTCTAGATACTCGTTCAAACTGGCACGCACAGGAATCGAAGGAAAGTGTAGAAATTCTGCAATGCCCATTTTCAAAATGATCATATCAATGTCGGCAATACGATCGGTATCCCAGTTGGGTGTTTTTCCATCAATGGCTTCGGAAAGATTGGCATCGTTCAACACCGTTTTTCGGAACAACTGCCTTGCAAATTCACGATCGTCCTCATTTTTATAAAGATCAGGAAGAAGCTGTTGATGCGCATTTTTAGGCGACACCTTTGATAGCATCTTGACAATTGCCGTGTTTACCCATGGGAAATCATCCAACCAAGTCAAACGCTTGTCTTCTAAATAGTCATATAACTTTTCATTTGGGGCAATCACGGTTTTATACAATTGAACGACAAATTCTTTATCATCGGTATACGAGGGTGACGGCTTTGCAAGATACGCCTCGTACCAGTCGGTTTCTCTCAATACTGAAAAGAGAATGTTGAGATACTCATCGTCTTCTTTCCAATAATCCAATTTTCTATTCTTTACGTATTGCTGAAGGGCATCACTTTCGCCGATCAACGAAATGACCTTATTATTGACGAAGTTCTTACTGGGATTCTTCTCTTCTTTGGTCGCCAAATGTTTTTGCTGAGCGCGTTCTAAATAGCGTTCTCCGTACCCCTGAAGGGAAACGAGTAGGTGAAGCAGTAACACATAAAGATCTTGCATTTGATCGATACTGTAGAACAAAAATTTTTCTTGTTTTTCAAGATCGGGGTGTTCGTTTTGGCGCAGTGCGTAGATAGATTGTAAAACCTTCACCCGTATGTGTCGTCTTGTAAGCATCGTTTCTAAGAACTTTTAGCAGGTTGCAAATAAAAGCGCACAGAAAATTTCTGTGCGCTACAAAGATAGTATTTTATCTATCGGAATTCCTACTTTTCCTTTTTTCTCGCATTGATTCGAGATTTGGCAATTGCTAAAGCTGCCTGATGTGTGGTCATATCATTGGTTTCAGCCTTCTTCAAGATCTCAAGTGTGGTGTTATAGATGTTTTCGGTCTTACGAATAATCTCTTGACGTCCGTAATTTTCTAATTCAGCATAGACATTGATAATACCTCCGGCATTGATCAAGAAATCCGGGGCGTACACGATACCTTTTTCTCTCAAGATTGCTCCGTGTTTGGTTTCATCTTCTAATTGATTGTTCGCAGCACCGGCAATTACTTTAGCTTGTAATTGATCTATCGTCAGATCATTTACCGTAGCTCCCAAAGCACAAGGGGCATAGATATCCATTTCTTCGGCATATAGATTTTTGCCACCATAAATATTGACTCCGTATTTATCGCGAACTTCCTCTAATCGATCTTGATTGATATCGCTAATATACACTTGAGCGCCTTCATTGCTTAGATGCTCTACCAACGACTCTCCTACATTTCCAATTCCTTGTACATAGATCACGCGGTCTTCCAATAAATCGCTTCCAAACGCGTGTTTCGCTGCAGCTTTCATTCCCATGAACACGCCAAATGCTGTGATGGGTGATGGGTTTCCGGCGCCTCCTTTTTCTTCGGAAATACCCGTAACATAAGGAGTTACCGTTCGCACTAGATCCATATCCTCGGTCTTCATCCCAACATCTTCTGCCGTAATATATTTTCCGCCTAAGGAATGCACAAACTCTCCAAAACGAATCATCAGTTCTGGTGTCTTTTGCGTTTTGGCATCTCCAATAATGACTGCTTTTCCGCCGCCTAAATTCAAACCGGTAATGGCACTCTTGAAGGTCATCCCTCGAGAAAGGCGAAGTACGTCATTCAACGCTTCCCATTCAGAGGTATATTGCCACATACGAGTACCCCCCAAGGCCGGACCCAAAACCGTATTATGAATTCCTATTATTGCTTTTAATCCTGTATCTTTGTCGTTGCAAAAAACGACTTGTTCGTGTTCATCAAAAGACGCCTGCCCAAATACCGGCGGCACCTTTTTTAAATCACTCAATTGAACTACATCAGTTTCCATCATATTCCTAATTTTATCAATCCCTTAAAAAGGACGCGCAAAATTACGCTAAAACTGATAATGTCACAAAAATTACATTATTAATTCGAGAATTTATTATTAACAATCTTCGTTGCACATGAAAGCGCTACGCTCTTTAAATCCTTTTTTTCTAAAATACCGCGGACGCCTTCTTATTGGCCTATTGGTAACCATCATTGCAGCCGTTTTTAAATTGGTCGTTCCACGACAGGTAGGATCGATTGTCGATTCAGTACGCCGAAGAGTCCTGGGCGAAATTGATGTCGCCACCATGGAATCGGAACTATGGACAAGTATTCTACTATTGCTAGGCGCGACACTCCTCTCGGCCATTTTTACCTTCGTGATGCGACAAACCATTATTGTGGTTTCGAGACGCATTGAATTCGATTTAAAAAATGTGGTGTTTCAGCATTATGAAAAGCTTTCCCTCGCCTTTTACAAACAAAATAGAACGGGTGACCTGATGAACCGCATTAGTGAAGATGTCTCTAAAGTACGTATGTACGCCGGGCCTGCGCTTATGTACAGCACTACCACCATCACCTTATTTATCGTGGTGATCACCTATATGTTCTATGTGGCCCCTACCCTCACCTTATACGCGGTAGCCCCGCTGCCAATACTTTCTGTTTGTATTTATCAATTGAGTATCGCGATTCATAAACGAAGTACTATTGTACAGCAATACCTATCAAAATTGACCACCTTTACGCAAGAGAGCTTCAGTGGTATTTCGGTGATCAAAGCCTACGGGATTGAACCGCGCACACACGAACAATTTGTTGAATTATCGGAAGGTAGTAAAGAAAAGAACATCGACTTAGCGAAAGTACAAGCCTTGTTCTTCCCCTTAATGGTACTTTTGATTGGTGCCAGCAACCTGCTGGTGGTCTATGTAGGAGGCCAACAATTTATTGACGGAAGCATCGATTTTGGAACCATCGTAGAGTTCCTGATCTATGTAAATATGCTCACTTGGCCTGTGGCCATCGTGGGGTGGGTAAGTTCTATGGTACAGCAAGCGGAAGCTTCCCAAAAACGTATCAACGAATTTTTAGACGTAGCGCCGGAAATCACGAATCTAGTTTCCGAAGAAACCCCTATCCTTGGAAAAATTGAATTTAACAAACTATCCTTTACCTATCCTGACACGAACATTACCGCGTTGAAGGAGGTGAGCTTTACCGTGAAACCGGGAGAAACGCTCGCCATCATCGGAAACACCGGTAGTGGGAAATCGACGATACTAGAACTGATCGGCAGACTCTACGATGTACCAAAAGGGCAACTTCAAATTGACGATACCCCTATCAAGCAACTCAATTTAGAAAACCTGAGAAGTGAGATCGGATATGTCCCTCAAGATGCTTTCTTATTTAGTGATACCATTCGGAATAATATCAAATTCGGGAAAGAAGATGCTTCCGAAGCGGAGATCATTCAAGCGACTAAAGACGCTGCAGTACATAAAAATATCGTTGGATTCTCAAAAGGCTACGACACCATTTTAGGTGAGCGGGGTATTACTTTGAGCGGCGGACAAAAACAACGAGTTTCCATCGCGAGAGCCATTATCAAAGATCCGCGTATCTTATTATTTGACGATTGTCTTTCCGCAGTAGACACCGAAACAGAGGAAGAAATCCTACAAAATCTTCATGAGATCTCAGAAAACAAAACCACGATTATCGTGAGTCACCGTATTTCTTCCGCAAAAAACGCCGATCAGATCATTGTGTTAGAAGAGGGTAAAATCATCCAACAAGGCACTCACAATCAATTAGTAAGTAGTGAAGGTTATTACAAAGAATTGTACGAAAAACAACTTTCTGAAAAAGATTTGTAAATCAAAGGTTGTGATATTTCCAATTTTTTTAGATTTTTGGCAAAGTGTTAACAAATTATACTATGAGCGATCAGCATACGATGGAGCGAGAAGAAATATTTTCAAAGGTTATGCGTGCCGGAAGACGCACTTATTTTTTTGATGTTCGGTCTACCAAAGCCGGAGACTATTATCTAACCATTACCGAGAGTAAGAAATTTACCAATGACGATGGTTCGTATCATTACAAAAAGCACAAAATCTATCTTTACAAAGAAGACTTTTCTGAGTTCAAAGATAATTTGGCCGAAATGATCGATTACATCTTTAACGAAAAAGGAGAAGAAGTAATTAGCGAACGTCATCAAAAAGATTACAACAAAGAACATGATGCGCAAGGGGAGGCAGAACAAATTGGAACAGCGAGCGATAGAACCCCTCCTACCCAATTTACCGATATTGACTTTGACGATATCTAATCGATTCTGCATTTAAAAAGTTATCGAGACCGCCCTAGCATTTGGGGCGGTTTTTTTATCTTTAAGCAAAATTGATCAAACCACATGAAAAAACTACTCTTCGCGGCCTTTGCCGTATGTACCCTTTCTCTTTTTGCACAAGATTATCAAGTTGACCTCGACTACTATTTACCAAATGACGTAAGCTACAATGAAGCCATTCCCACACCCAAAGAAGTGATTGGCCATGAAGTGGGCGATTGGCATGTAACCCACGATAAGCTTTCGTATTATATGCAGCGCCTAGCGGAAGTGAGTGATCGCATCACCATTGAAGATCGCGGGACTACCTTTGAAGGGCGCCCCTTATGGTTGCTCACCATTACGTCGCCTGCCAATCATAATCGCCTTGAAAGTATTCGCACCAATCACGTCGCCCTCACCGAATCGGGGGCTTCTTCCCTAAATACAGAGGACATGCCTATTGTTGTGTATCAAGGATTTTCAATTCACGGAAACGAACCTAGTGGTGCCAATGCCGGACTTGCGGTTGCGTATTACTTGGCGGCAGCACAAGGTCCTAAAATTGACGATCTATTAAAGAATACGGTTATCCTTTTTGATCCGTCTTTTAACCCAGATGGGCTACAACGTTTTGCCTATTGGGCAAACATCCATAAAGCACAAAATATCAACCCCGATCCGAATGACCGTGAATACAACGAGGTCTGGCCGGGCGGAAGAACTAATCACTATTGGTTTGATATGAATCGTGACTGGCTTCCGGTACAACTTCCTGAGAGTCGGGCGCGCATCAAAACCTTCCATAAATGGTACCCCAACATATTAACGGATCACCACGAAATGGGTACCAACAGCACCTTCTTCTTCCAACCGGGAATTCAATCAAGAACACACCCATTGACCCCTTCTAAAAACCAAGAGCTCACTGCTCAAATTGGTACGTATCATGCGAAGGCACTGGACAAGATTGGTAGTTTTTACTATACGGAAGAGGATTATGACGATTTTTACTACGGAAAAGGTTCTACGTTTCCTGACATTAACGGAAGCATAGGAATCCTTTTTGAACAAGGGTCTTCTCGCGGACACGCACAGGAGAGTGACAACGGAATCTTGACCTTTCCGTTTACCATTAGAAATCAATTTACGGCGGCGCTATCTACGTTAGAAGCTGCAGTAGGTATGCGAACCGAGATCCTGAATTATCAACGTGATTTCCACACAAATGCTCGAAATGAAGCAAAAGCCGGTGGCGCGCTCATCTTTGGGGATGCTAAAGACGCCTCTAAAACATATCACTTGGCGGAAATCCTTCAGCGACACAAGATCACTTTTTACGAACTAAAGAATGATGTCACCCAGAATGGGAAAACCTACAAAAAAGGACATGCGTACATCGTTCCGAAGAATCAAAAACAACACCGACTTATCAACGCGATGTTTGAAAAACGAACCACGTTTCAGGATTCGTTATTCTACGACATTAGTGCTTGGACCTTCCCCTTGGCGTTCAATCTAGACTATGATGAAAAAGTTTCTTTGAACAACGCCGGACCGGCAGTTACCAACCTCAGCATGCCTAATCCGCCTGCACCGGCTACTTCCAACTATGCCTACGTGATGGAGTGGCACGATTATTACACCCCAAAAGCACTTCAGATGATGCTCGACGAAGATTTGTTGGTAAAAGTGGGGATGAAGCCTTTTACCGTAGGAACAACTGAGTATGACTACGGAACAATTATGGTCCCGGTACAGGGGCAATCTATGGATGCGCAAGAACTTGGAAGCTTTATAAAAGAAGTGGCCAACGAAGCCCACGTGACCATTCGCTCGGTAAGCACGGGATTGGTAAAAGGGATCGATCTTGGGAGTCGCGCCTTCAGAACTATTGAACCTCAGCAAGTTGCTATGGTCATTGGAGACGGTATTAACCCCTACGACGCCGGTGAGATCTGGCACTTATTTGATACCCGCTACAACATAAAACTCACTAAATTAGATACGCGTGATTTCAGCAGAACAGATATTAGTCGGTATACCGATATCATTCTCCCAAACTCTTGGGGAAGCGCCTTAGAAAAAGAAGATGCCGAAAAACTGAAAACATGGGTGCGAAACGGCGGAACTTTGATTGGCTACAAAAATGCCGGTCGTTGGTTTGACAGTAATGATATTATGAAAATGAAGTTCAAAAGAACGCAAGACACAGCAACGAACATTTCGTTTGAAGATCGTGGGAATTATTTTGGAGCGCAGGTGATCGGCGGAGCGATCTTTGAAACCAAACTAGACCGCACCCACCCTATCGCTTTTGGTTATAAAAACGAAATGCTGCCTGTTTTCAGAAATAGCACGATATTTTTAGAAGCAGACGATAATAGCTACAACAACCCTATTCAATATACCAACACGCCGTTGTTGAGCGGGTACATTTCGAAACCTAACCTCAAAGAGCTCTCAGGGACTTCAGCGTTTAAAACCTCAGGTTTGGGACGCGGACAGGTCGTCTATTTTACCGACAATACGAACTTCCGAGCCTTTTGGTATGGGACTAATAAACTTTTGATGAACGCTATTTTCTTCGGAAACGAAATGTAGCCTAAACCCTTTCTATGAAACCTTCTATTCTTTCACTAGTAGTTTTACTGCTCATCGTAGGCGGATGTAAGCAAGATTCCAAAGAAAAAAATGATCAAAAACCGGAAATGATCTCCGAAGACTTTAATGCAATGCTCGACGCGTATTACGAAGACGGAATCAAGTTAAATCCGGTACAGGCAACCTTTACGGGAGATGACAGATACGACGATCAGTTTCCTAATTTCTTAGACAGTAGTCACGTCAAAAAGGTGAAAGCACATTTTGAAAAGTATAAAGCGCAACTGGAGTCGTTTGATGACGATGATCTCTCGGAAACAGAACAAATGACCAAGGAGATTTTGGCGTGGGAATGCAACATGAATTTGGAAGGGATGAAATTCAAGAAGAACGAATACATGCCAATCGACCAAATGTGGTCTGTCAATTTATTAATGGGGCAACTGGCCAGTGGTTCTAGCGCCCAACCGTTTGAAACCAAAGAAGATTATCTGCAATGGGTAGCTCGTGTGAAAGGGTATGTACAATGGCTTCAGTCGGCAGAATCTAAAATGCGTGAAGGGATGACTCAGGGGTATGTGTTGCCTAAAGCGCTTGTTGTAAAAGTGCTTCCGCAATTAAAGGCGTTAACCGAAGCCAACACTCAAGAACACCTATTTTACAGTCCGTTGCACAAATTCCCGGACTCTTTTTCCGAAGCAGACCAACAAGAGATCACCGAGGCCTATCAAGCCCTCATTGAAGACGATGTTGTACCAGCCTACCAAAGTCTTGTTGATTTTATGGAAAGCGAGTACATAGAAAGTGCGCGAGAAACCAGCGGAATAACCGGTATTCCTAACGGGAAAGAATACTATGATTATCAGATCAAGCTGTACACCACGACTACCATGACCGCCGATGAGATCCATGAGCTCGGACTTAGTGAAGTGGCACGTATTCGATCTGAAATGGAACAAATTAAACAACAAGTGGGCTATGAAGGCGATCTTACCTCTTTCTTTGATTATGTACGAAATAATAAAGAGTTGATGCCATATGCTTCTGCGGAAGAAGTGATCGCTAATTTTAATGCGATCCATGAACGTATGAAGCCACAGCTTGAAAAGCTTTTCGACAATACACCAAAAACGGGATTTGAAGTACGCCGCACGGAAGCCTTCCGTGAAAAATCGGCCAGCGCCGAATACAATCCGGGTTCTCTGGACGGAACCCGCCCGGGGATCTTTTATGTTCCTATTCCCGAAGCTACCAAATACAACGTATACAGTGATGAGTCGTTATTTTTACACGAAGCCATTCCGGGACACCATTATCAGGTTTCGTTAACTCAAGAGAATGAGGCACTTCCTACTTTTAGAAAAACCTTGTGGTACAGTGGTTATGGAGAAGGTTGGGCCTTGTATTCTGAATCTTTAGGTAAAGAATTAGGGTTGTATACCGACCCATATCAGTACTTCGGAATGCTAGGTGCCGAAATGCACCGCGCCATACGACTTGTGGTAGATACCGGAATGCATAGCAAAGGCTGGACACGAGAAGAGGCTATTCAATATTCTTTAGAGAATGAAGCCGAATCTGAAGCGGCCATTACTTCAGAAATTGAACGCTATATGGCCAATCCAGGACAAGCACTGAGCTATAAGATCGGTCAATTGAAGATTCGGGAACTTCGCAAGAAAGCCGAAACAGCGCTGGGTGATGCTTTTGATATTGGTCAATTTCACAATGAAGTGCTGGAAACGGGATGTATTCCGCTCGCCTTATTAGAAGACAAGATCAATCGCTGGATCGAGACCCAAAAGAAGGCCTAAAACGTACAATGTTGTTCACTGAGCTTCTTGACCTGTTCCACAGAAAGCGGCTTTACGACATAATCAACCACTAATGAAAAGGCCGCCGCTTTTTGACGATCGATCCTGCTGGTGCTGGAGGTTACCATAACCACTTTAGAGCGACATTGAAGTTGCTGCAAAGACTCTAGGAATTGCCAACCATCAACCTCCGGCATTTGGATGTCGAGCAGGATATAATCGGGTACGTGGTGTTTCAATTGCTTTAATGCTTGTTTGGGGTCTTCAAAGGTTTTAATACCACAAGAAATTCCCGAACTCTCAATGACTTTTTGGTTGACAAAATTGACGATCTTCTGATCGTCAACCAAATATAGTAATGGTGTTTTTTTCTTCATTGAAGCGACTCTTTAAAATGTTGGGTGCTTCTTTCAATGATGTCTTGTAGTCGTTGGTCTAACTCTTCGGCAGAAATTTTTAAATACTCAATGGTGAGGTCACGTTCCTCTTTGTTAGTAAGTCCTTCTGCCACTTGTATGAGTCCCAAGATACGGGATAACGGTTCACGAAGCGAATGGGCATTGATGGTGGCAATTTCTAGCAGTGTTTTATTCTTCTTCGTCAATTCGTTGGTACGCTGCTCGATAATACTTTCTTGATTGGCAACGATCGCCTGAATGTCTTCATTTTGACGTTCGATCTCCAACAGTGCCATTCGCAGTTCCTTATTTTTTCGAGCGATCAAATCTAAGTAGGCTAATTTAGAAACTTTGGCCACAACGATCTCAGCGAGCATGATCAACAAATCAGCTTCTGACCAAAATAGGTTAGCATTTTGCGATTGCACCAACGTAATGCACATGGAGTGCTCTTTGAATTCGTGATGCCAGGCATAAAGCGTTGCGTGCTCTGTTGGTATTTGAATTTCGTAGTTCTTAAAGTTTGAACGTTCAAAAGGTTCTGAGATAGGAATCTTGGAAGCGATTAATGCTTTCTCATGAGGCAGCCATTCAAAAGACTCTTGCTCTACATAGGCATTGGTCTTTGTATAGCTTAGGCTCAACGGTTGCGTAAACCCAACCGCAATCCGAAAGAAGGAATAGTCGAAAATATACTTAATATGCTGAGCGAGCACTTCATTCAACGCTTCCAAAGAGGTACTGTTAAAAACCTTATTAGTGACTTTACTTAACGCTTCATACCGAAATGATGTTGACGATTGCCTCTTCATACCCTCGCCTTTTACATTTTGATCGCTACTAAAGATTCATCAATTTTAATTCCGGAAACATCTGCGATCGTATTCAACATATTGACCAAATCAGCTACCGATAGTAATTCACGAATATCATTTGGCCTAAAACCAACCGCGTGTAGCTGTTCGATGTCTTCAGCGGTAACTTGTTGCGGATATAAGGCTGCTTTAGATACTACCGTAATGGCCGTGCGATAACTCTTAGGAAGCTTTTCAGATTCTAAATGTTCGGTAGGCACAAAGGAAGGATCATCACTCAATTGGTCTCGCATCGTATTCGCAAAAATGCCATGGGCTTGAGAACAATAGTCACAGTTCCGAAGGCTGGAAACATGATATATGATCAATTGTTTTAGAACATTAGGCACTTCTCCCATGACCAAAGTCGATTTTAATTTCGCCCAATTGCCACGCAGAAGATCGACATTACTACCCTGACACTGAAACCAGTTCAGTACAAAAGGCAACTGAAAGGTTCGTTTGGTATCGTCGTAAATTTCCCTGACTTCAGGACTTGCTTGTTCATAAGAGATCAATGGAAAGATCTCCTCTTTGGAGGTAGTATTACTTTTCATAAACAATTACATAATTTAATTTGGAGCACCTACACAATGTTAAATATAGTATTTATTTCTCATTTTGTGAACTTTCAGAATAAAACTATTTGATAAGACGGTTCAAAACCTTAAAATCCAAAGCATTTCCGTAATTTTGCCGCTTTTTTAAGGCCGTTATGAATTTATTGCAACGCACACAAAAGAACTTTACTCAAAATCCGAAGAACGATATCCTTTCCGGACTCACCGTGGCCCTTGCGCTCGTTCCGGAAGCAGTCGCATTTGCGTTCGTTGCAGGCGTCGATCCACTCGTTGGACTCTACGGCGCTTTTATGATGGGAATTGTTACTGCCCTCTTTGGCGGTCGCCCGGGAATGATTAGTGGTGCTACCGGCGCCATGGCGGTGGTAATGGTGCATTTGATCCAAAAAGGGAACGAAGTAGGAATGGAATTGGCAACGCCTATCGAAAATCTCGGACTCCAATGGTTGTTCATTACCTTGCTATTCGTTGGACTCATTCAAATTACAGCCGGAATTTTAAAATTAGGAAAGTTTGTACGTCTCATTCCACATCCTGTGATGATGGGCTTTGTGAATGGACTTGCCATCGTGATATTCCTCTCACAATTGGGCCTGTTCAAAGAAACTGTCAACGGGGAACGTGTTTGGCTCAGCGGAACAGAGCTTTATGTCATGCTTGGCCTGGTGGGGTTAACCATGGCCATCATGTTCTTGTTACCAAGGCTTACCAAAAAGATACCTTCAGCTTTAACCGCTATTATCGTGGTGGCGGCTATTGTAATCTTCGGAAATGTGGATGTGAGTACCGTTGGATCGTTTATTCGTGAGGGCGGCGGCGAAGGGTTGCAAGGCTCGTTGCCCACGTTCCAAGCCCAAATCTTTGGGTTATTCAGTACGCTACAAGGCCACTGGGACCTCATCCTTTCTACTGCTTTCATTCTAGCGGCTGTTGGTTTAATTGAATCACTTATGACCTTGAACCTTATTGATGAAATGACCGAAACGCGCGGAAGCGGAAATCGCGAGTGTGTCGCACAAGGTAGTGCCAACATTCTAAACGGATTCTTTGGCGGAATGGGCGGCTGTGCCATGATCGGGCAAAGTATCATTAATATCAATTCTGGAGGACGCGGACGCCTGTCCGGAACTATTGCGGCTATCGCCCTTCTCTGTTTCGTATTGTTTGGAGCACCGCTCATTGAACAAATTCCTATTGCTGCTTTGGTTGGAGTGATGTTTATGGTGGTGATTGGCACTTTTGCGTGGAGTAGTTTTAGAATTCTGCATAAAATACCGTTGGCCGATGCAATTGTTTTAATTGCGGTTTCGGCGATCACGGTTTGGCAAGATTTGGCCATTGCCGTAATTGCCGGAGTGATCATGAGTGCCTTGGTTTTTGCCTGGAAAAATGCAACCATGATCCGGGCGCGTAAACGCCTGAAAGAAGACGGCACAAAAGTGTATGAAATTTGGGGGCCCTTGTTCTTTGGCTCCGTATCTGCCTTTAACAGCAAATTTGATGTAGGAAGCGATCCTGAGAAAGTAGAAATTGATTTTATCGAATCGAAAGTATCAGATCACAGCGGTGTAGAAGCGCTTCGGAATCTTGCCAATAAATATATCGATAATGGGAAAGAAGTAACCCTAACACATTTGAGTCCGGATTGCAAAGCCTTACTCCTAAAATGGAATCCCGAATTTGCAACCATCATTAAAGATGCTATTGATGACCCGCGCTATTACGTGGTCACCGATATGATGGATAGTGAAGTGTAATTGTTCACGAAATTCTGAGTCCGTTTTGCACTTTCAAATTAGGTTCTAACAAGATCACTTTTTCCTGATCTACGGCGCCCAAGATAAGGCACTCACTCATAAAAGGGCCTATTTGCTTTTTGGGAAAGTTGATGACTGCGATGATTTGTCTGCCTACTAATTCTTTCTTCTCATAACAAACGGTAATTTGCGCAGAGGATTTTCGGATTCCGATATCGGGACCGAAATCGATCACAAGTTGATATGCAGGTTTTCTCGCTTCAGGAAAATCAGAAACCTCTAGAATGGTTCCCACATGCATTTGGACTTTTTCAAATTCAGCCCAACGTAGCGTATTACTCATGCTGTATTTTGAGTTTGTCGATCATCTCTTTACTCACAGGTCCTGTATCTGCCCCATAAGCATCTACCAATAAACCTTTATTACCATCATTGGTTTCAATGAGGTACAAAATGGTATTGTCTCCGGGATTGGTCATCCCTTCGAAGCGATAGTAACGAACTACCTCTAAATCTCCTGCTTTCCATGTATTTTTTAGTGATTTCGCTTCAACACCTTCCTCTACCAAATTAAAATCTACGGTATACCCTTCTTTTTGTAATGCTTCGATCGCTACAGAGAGCGAACTATATGAATTTTCCATGTTTTTGTTGGCTTTCTTTAAAGATACCTGTTCTGCCATAACCCTCCAAACATTTATAAATTCTTTAGTAATTGTAACGATTCTTGACTGAAACACACTAATTTTAGCAAAAAATAACGCGATGGCGCTCACTCCCTCTACCATGCTTCCCTTAGGCATCAAGGCTCCTGATTTTACATTGCTAGATACCGTAACCTCAAAACCGGTTAGCTTACAACAAATTCAGGGTAGTAAAGGCACGGTGATCTTTTTTCTCTGCAATCATTGTCCGTTTGTGAAGCATGTAAATGCTGAATTGGTTCGTATTTGCAATGATTATCGCGTTACGGGATTTGGTTTTGTTGCGATTAGTAGCAATGACGTGGAAGCCTACCCACAAGACAGTCCGCAAAAAATGTGGGAAACCGCTCGAAAGGAGAATTACCCGTTTCCCTACCTCTACGACGAAACCCAAGAAGTGGCCAAAGCCTATCAGGCCGCTTGCACTCCAGATATCTTTCTATTTGACAGTGATTTGAAGCTTATCTACCGCGGACAAATAGACAATTCGCGTCCCGGAAACGGAATTCCGGTAAACGGTCGCGATCTTCGTGAAGCGTTGGACAATGTCTTGAATAACAATCCGCAGCGCACCGACCAGAAACCAAGTGTGGGTTGTAATATTAAGTGGAAAGACTAGCCTCTTGCTACCCCATTTTTGATATGCGCAAAATGATGCATGCTGTGCCACGCATATTGCAAGGCGACCTCTTTTAATGTCCAAACCTTATCATCAGCCGGATGCACGTAGGTTCGTTCCCATTGCGCTTCAGAAAGATTGCTTAAAATATAAACCATTTTTTGATGCAATACTTCAATATGGCTTACCGACCAAGCAATGGGCGCGTGCTTGTAATCGTACGACTTAGCAAAGGCATCTTGATCATAGACTTTGGCGGTTGGATTTTCTTCGGAAAGCGTCCAACGAATACGATTATAGGCATGATGATGGCTGTCGGCGATATGATGAATCAATTGCCGAATGGTCCACACCCCTTCCCCATCACGGTACGGAAGGTCTAATTGGGCATCCTTAAGACTGTAAGTGGTTAATTTTAATTGCTCCGGAAACAATTGTAGTACCGTGAGTGCTTCAGAAATGACTGCTTCCGTAATCGTTTCGGGAACATTTAATTTTCCAATCGGGTATTTCTGTTGTTCTAAATCCATAACACTAAAGTATTCAATTTTCCGCGGAACTTTCCCCATAAATTCCGCATAAAAATTTTAAAACGAATTCTTCCGAAGCTATATTTCCACATAAAAAAACCCTCATACCGAAGTATGAGGGTCGCTCTTTATCGCTACTGAATGAATTACTTTACATTCACCAATTCTACATCAAAGACCAGGGTCGCATCCGGCGGAATCACGCCACCGGCACCTCGACTTCCATAGGCCAACTGCGACGGAATTACAAAGCGTGCTTTATCGCCCACCTGTAATAACTGAATGCCTTCATCCCAACCAGGAATCACATTGCCCATGCCTACCGGAAACTCAATAGGGTTACCACGTTTGAAGGAATTATCAAATTCTTTACCGTCTGGGAACATGCCTTTGTAGTGCACCGCAACCGTCTTTCCTTTTTCAGCTTTTGTACCATCACCCTTTTGGATGATCTTATATCGGAGTCCGCTTTCCGTTTTCTCGAATCCGGCTGCCAACTCTTCTAACAACTGCTCTTGCTCTTTCTTTGCTGCTGCTTCCCGTTCGGCTTTTGCACCGTTAAACTGGCGAAAAGCTTCCACCGCATTCCATTCTTTCGCTTCTTCACCTTCGCGAAGAATTTCGACTTTTTGCATGGTATCGCCTTGCGCCACGGCATCTACCACGTCTTGCCCTTCAATCACTTTTCCGAAGACCGTATGCTTGTTATCCAACCACGGAGTTTCCACGTGCGTGATGAAAAACTGACTCCCATTGGTGCCGGGACCTGCATTGGCCATAGAAAGTACGCCAGGACCATTGTGTGTAAGCTCGGGATGAAACTCATCGTCAAATTGATAGCCCGGGCCGCCGGCTCCCGTTCCATTAGGATCGCCACCCTGAATCATAAAGTCTGGAATGACGCGGTGGAACTTAATTCCGTCGTAATACGGTTCGCCTTGTGGTTTGGCATCATTCTCTAAATTTCCTTCGGCTAAGGCCACAAAATTCCCGACCGTTCCGGGTGTTTTCTTATAGGTTAATTGAGCTAAGATCGTTCCTTTTTCGGTCGTGATCTTTGCGTAAATTCCGTCTTGCATCTGTAGTTTTTTTAATGAGGTGCAAAGGTACATATTGCTTCGGAAATACCCTAAAACCACCGCTTTAGATTTAGGAAACGTTCTTTCTTCTTTTCTTCGGAAATATGTATCTTGCAAACTACAATTCCCCGGTACCGAATCTTTTTCGGAAATACCAACATACTATGATCCTTACATTACGTCCGCTGCGACACCGAAACCGGTGGTGTATTGGCATTTATTTCCCTTTTGATTATGCGCTGAAAGAAATGATAAAGCGGATACCGGAGGTGTCTTACAGTGCAACAAAGCAGGTATTTTATGTTTCGGTAACACAGGTTCCGCTTCGGAAATTGACCACACAATTGTATGATCTGGGGGTAACGGTAGACGATCGGGAGGTACGGAATTTAGATGCGTTTACGACTGACACTTTACCGCCACAATTGACCAAGGCAGTGCTTCCGAAGCTATCTTCCGAAGAAAACAAACTATGGCAGCAATACTTGAATTATTTGGAGGGAAAGCGCTACAGCGAAAATACGATTAGGGTTTATGGTGAATTTGTGAAAGAATTTCTTCAGTTCTCAACAAAAAAATTCACTGAGCTCTCGGGGGAAGACGTTCGGCTTTTTATAGAATTTGGGGTGAAAAAACGGCAATATTCAGTGAGTACGCATCGGCAAGTGATCAGTGCGTTGAAGCATTTTGCGTTTTTCTTTCCCGAATGTGCCATTGATCCTGATACGTTATCGCGCCCAAAAGCGCAACGGAAATTGCCGGTGGTGTTGAGCAGGCAAGAGATCTTACGCTTGTTACAGGTGACAAAAAACCTTAAACATCGCACGGCTTTGGCGTTGATGTATTCTTCCGGATTGCGAATAGGAGAATTGATCTCACTAAGGCTGCACCATTTTGATTTGGAGCGACGACAGGTTTTTATTGAGAACAGTAAAGGTGGAAAAGATAGGATGGTTCCGCTTGCGGAAAGTATGTTGCCGTTGTTGCAAAACTATTTAATGACTTATGCTCCCAAGGATTATTTCTTGGAGGGACAAAATTCTGGTCCTTATGCTGATACGAGTGTGCGGCAAATGTTACGGCGAAATTGTATTGCTGCCAGAATTAGAAAGCGGGTTACGCCGCATACGTTGCGGCATAGTTTTGCGACGCATTTATTGGAAGATGGGGTTGATCTACGTTATATACAAGTGTTATTAGGGCATAGCAAACCCGAAACGACGATGGTTTACACACATGTTGCTACGCGAGATCTGCAGGGCATTCGGAGTCCGTTAGACACGGCTTTGATGCAACTTGGCCAAGTTGATAACCCGGCCCCCAACCTTCTGTTATCCGGAAAGTATTAATTTAATAACAGTATATTTGGTATTGATATAACAAGTTGGCAAAAATTGATATGAAAAGACTGCTCTGCTTCATAATTATCGTAATTTCGATATCTTCAGGAATCTCCCAAACTAGAGAAATCTTCCTAAACGATAATCTGGAAGAAATCACAAAAGAATCATTTGAACAAAATAGAGACTTGTCAAAATTCCTATACCTGACCTTTTCAACTGATGAATTAATAGTCAACCTGAAAACCAAGAGAGTAGTAAAAGGAAAAATATCAGATGAGAATTTAAGTTTAGTAAGAAAATTTTTGTTCCATTCAATTGGTAAAAAAATACCCGATAATAATAATGTTGTTATCAACTATTGGCCAGGAAATGAATACTGTGAACTCCCAAATGATCCTCGGATTTTTCAGCAACGTACGAAAAAATATCAAAAGAAGATAGCTAAGGTTGAGAACTCTTCACAATTCTTTGTGACAGCGGATTTAAATGGGATTGATAAAATTGGTGACGTTCAATGGAATGTTGATTCAGAGTCTATATTTCAAAATTTATTTTTCGAAAATCCTTATCACTGCGGCAGTTTCGTATTAATTGATAGTGAGGGAAATTATTATTTGTATAAAGGAGAATATGACTACAGCCAAATATTTGAACTTCTAAAGAACGAAAAAACAACTTTTGCCAACAACGCATAACGCTCATTGCTTGCAGAATTATTACCCAAAAAACCCATTTTCAAAACTAACTCCTCTCCTACTCGGAATAATTTGTATCTTGAAACCACGCAACGAGTCGTTATACAGGACCGTTATGCAGCAGTTAAAAATCGTGCTCTGAGAGTATAATTTTGAATGAAAACCGTAAATTTGATATATGGATATAAATATTCAAAATAAAAAGATTGAATTAATTCAGTGGCTATCTACTCTGAACGATGAGTCCATTATTGAAAAAGTAATGAAGCTTCGTGATAGTGAGAAATCTGATTGGTGGAATGAGCTTTCGAAAAATGAAAGAGAATCTATTGAGCAAGGAATCAAAGATGCTAACGATGGAAAGTTGAAACCACACTCAGAAGCAAAAAAAATATATGAAAAGTGGTTATAAGGTTCTCTGGACTGAGAATGCACTTGCTGAATTGGAAGAAATCATTGAGTACCTAGAGGAAAACTGGTCAATAAACGAGGTTAAAAACTTTGCTCATGAATTGGACCATACCATTGAATTGATATCCAAAAATCCAGAATTATTTCAAGCATCGAATAAGAAAAAGAATATTCGTAGAGCTGTGATATTAAGTTTGAATAGCCTCTATTATAGAAGAAGTGCTGATATTATTGAAATTTTATCACTATTCTCAAATAGAAAAAACCCCAACGACTTAAAAATATGATAAAAACCGCTGCATAACAACGGCTATCATGCATCGGGTCATTTTCTAAACCTAAAACACTA
>CEVM01039421.1_pt1 | contig 19293 bp, 5 predicted proteins | sample 531481 | NCBI WGS metagenome assembly CEVM01 (sample SAMEA2623649, study PRJEB7988) | marine metagenome | biome: marine biome (ENVO:00000447); feature: mesopelagic zone (ENVO:00000213) & marine oxygen minimum zone (ENVO:01000065); material: "saline water (ENVO:00002010), including plankton...
GCTACCGGAGTACCGCCGTCACACACTTGATACTCAAACGTATCTTCTCCTTCATAGTCGGTATTCGGAGTATAGGTATATGTTCCATCAGGGTTGAAGGTCAACGTACCGTTGGTTGGACCTGTTACGAGTGTGAACACTTCTGAACCTGCTGGCCCATCAGGGTTCTCATCGTTGGTCGCAACGCTTCCGCTAACCGGAAGGTTTACATAGGTATCGTTGATATCATCAACTGCTAGGATGTCGTTTCCTGGGTCACCAATAGTTAAGTATACGGTCGCTTGATCTCTCGCCTCAGGGGTTCCGTTGTCGAAGATTTCGTATACGAACTGATCGGTTCCGAAGAAACCAGCGTTCGGAGTATAGGTGAACGTTCCATCAGCATTGATCGTGAGCGTTCCATTGCTTGGACCGCTTACTGGCGTGATTGCCGTGTCAACCTGCTGAGTATCTCCTTCAGGATCGTTATCGTTATCCAGTACGTTTCCTGTGATGTCCATTCCGATAAAGCCATTGTAAGCGTCATCGTTGGCAACTGTGATGTTTCCATTGTTCGGGATCACTTGGATGGTAACCGTAGCCGTATCACACAGCGCAGGAGTTCCATTGTCACAGATCGTATAGTCAAAAGTGTCTTCTCCTTCAAAACCTGGATTCGGAGTATAGGTATAGCTTCCGTCAGGGTTCACTACTACCGTACCATTGGTTGGATCGGTATTGTCTGTTACCGTAATCGTATCTCCATCAGGATCGAAGTCGTTTACCAGCACGTTTCCACTTACCGGAGTATCTACTTCCGTAGTGTTCGTATCGGCATTAGCTACCGGTGGTTCGTTATCAGGACCGCCCAGTGGCAATACTTCGATATAAACGATCGCCGTATCACAAGCTACCGGAGTACCGCCGTCACACACTTGATACTCAAACGTATCTTCCCCTTCATAGTCGGTTGCCGGAGTATAGGTATACGTACCATCAGGGTTGAAGGTCAACGTACCGTTGGTTGGACCCGTTACGAGTGTGAACACTTCTGAACCTGCCGGCCCATCTGGGTTCTCGTCGTTGGTCGCAACGCTTCCGCTTACCGGAAGGTTTACATAGGTATCGTTGATATCATCAACCGCTAGGATGTCATTTCCTGGGTCTTGAACGGTCAAGTACACAGTAGCTCTCGCTCTCGCTACTGGAGAACCATCGTCAAAAATTTCATATACGAATTGATCCGTTCCTAAGAAACCACCATTCGGAGTATAGGTGAAAGTACCGTCTGCATTGATCGTGAGCGTTCCATTAGTTGGGCCGCTTACCGGAGTGATCGCTGTATCTACTTGTTGATCGTCTCCTTCAGGATCGCTGTCGTTGTCTAATACATTACCTGTAATATCATTTCCAGGGAATCCGAAATAAGAATCATCATTGGCAACTGTAATATTATTAATATCATCTACGATGGTAATAGTAACCATGGCTGTATCACATAATGCCGGAGTACCATTATCACAAATCGTGTACATAAAGGTATCCTTACCGATATATCCTGCCGGAGGTGTGTACGTATAAACACCCGTTGTTGGATCGATCGTTACTGTGACCCCTTCCGCAGTTGTTACTGTGGTTGTAGTAACAGTTATTGGATCACCGTCTGGATCATAGTCGTTTACCAATACGTTTCCTATTACCGGAGTATCCACTTCGGTCGTATTCGTATCGGCATTCGCGACCGGAGGATCATTATCAGGATCACCCAGTGGGAAGATTTCAATAAATACGGTTGCGGTATCAGTCGCTACCGGATTTCCGTCGTCTTCAATGGCATATTCAAAAGAATCTTCACCCACATAATCTGTAGGTGGTGTATAGGTATAGTTTCCATCAGGAGTAATTGTAACAACAACTCCTTGTACCGAGGTTACTGTAGTAGTAGTTACTATTTGGGTATCGCCTTCAGCATCGACATCATTTGTCAATACGTTTCCGCTTACCGGAATGTTTACGAACGTATCATTAATATCATTTCTGGCGTTTGTCGTATTTCCTTCCAAACCAATGGTAAGAATTACCGTGGCTCTATCTCTAGCAACAGGATCTCCATTGTCAAAAATTTCATAGACAAAGGAATCCGGACCAACATAGTCTGTATTTGGTGTATAAGTAAACGTTCCATCAGCATTGATCGTAAGCGTACCGTTACTTGGGCCACTTATCGGAGTGATCGCTGTATCAACTTGTTGATCGTCCCCTTCAGGATCATTATCATTGTCAAGTACATTTCCGCTTACAGGCGTATTGATATATGCAAAATAGGCATCATCATTTGCAACGGTAATGTTTTGATTATCATCACGAATCGTGATCGTTACAATAGCCGTATCACATAACGCCGGAGTACCGTCATCACAGATTGTATATTCGAAAGTATCGATACCTGTGTAGCCGCTTGGTGGGGTGTATGTGTACACTCCTGTAGTTGGATCGATTGAAACCGTTACTCCTTGAGCCGTAGTTACCGTTGGAGTCGTTACGGTAATCGGATCGAAATCAGGATCAAAATCGTTTACAAGAACGTTCCCTGTTACCGGAGTATCTACTTCCGTAGTATTCGTATCAGCATTGGCGATTGGCGGATCATTCCCCGGATCTCCTAATTGCTCCACTTCAATATACACCGTAGCGGTATCTGAAGCTTGTGGGTTTCCGTCATCAACAATGGTGTATTGGAAAGAATCCTCTCCCACATAATCTGTTGGTGGCGTATATGTATACGCTCCCGTAGTAGCATCGATTGTTACGGTAACTCCTTGCACCGTCGTTACTGTCGTTGTAGTTACGGTTTGCGTATCACCTTCGAAATCGACATCATTGGTCAATACATTTCCATTGACCGGGATGTTTACAAAGGTGTTATTAATATCGTCGATAGCATCGGTAGTATTTGAAATTCCTCCTACAGTGATATAAACAGTAGCTCGGTCTCGTGCGGGATTCGCATTATCATCAACTACTTCGTAAACAAAGGAATCATTTCCTGCAAATCCGGTATTCGGAGTATAGGTAAAGGTTCCGTCTGAATTGATAACTAAGGTACCGTTACTCGGCCCACTTACCGGAGTAATTGCTGTATCAACGGTTTGAAGATCTCCTTCAGGGTCTGAATCATTATCCAGAACATTTCCATTTACGGCAACATCTGGCAAAGTATTGTAAGCATCGTCATTCGCCACCGTGATATTACGGTCATCTTCGTAAATCGTGATGGTTACAATAGCCGTATCGCATAGCGATGGCGTACCATCATCACAAATAGTGTATTCAAAGGTATCGATTCCCGTATAACCAGCCGGAGGCGTATAGGTATACACTCCCGTAGTTGGGTCGATAGATACTGTGACTCCTTGTACCGTGGTTACCGATGTAGTTGTTACGGTAATGGTGTCAGCATCCGGATCAAAGTCGTTCACCAGCACATTTCCTGTAACCGGAGTATCTACTTCCGTAGTGTTGGTATCAGCATTCGCTACCGGAGGTTCGTTTTGAGGTCCGCTTGGTGGAATGATCTCAATATAAACTGTCGCTGTATCTGTAGCTTGTGGGTTCCCATCATCTACAATAGTATATTCAAAGGAGTCTTCTCCTTGGTAACTAGTTGGCGGGGTATAGGTATAAGCACCAGTGGTAGCATCAATAGTCACTGTCACGCCCTGTACTGTTGTTACGGTGGTAGTAGTGACCGTTTGCGTATCGCCTTCAAAGTCGATATCATTTGTCAATACATTTCCGTCAACAGAAACATTCGTGAAAGTAGTATTAATATCGTCGATAGCATCCGTACAATTCGCAAGAATGGTTACGGTTACTGAGTCGGTACAAGCATTACCATCAACCACAGAAACGGTGTATGTTCCTGCTGTCAAGTCGTTAAATGTACCAGACGCTTGTGGCGTTCCGCCATCTAAAGCATACAAGTAAGGTGGTGTCCCTCCCGTTGCTTCCACTGTTACACTTCCTGCCACGCCGCAAACCACGTCTGTTTGTGCTGTGATCGCTAAAGAAAGTGCTGCATCCGGTTGTTGCACCGTTGCACTATCTGTTAAGGTACAACCATTAACATCTGTAATGGTTACTGAATAGGTTCCGGCAGGAATACCACTCAAATCTTCAGTAGTATCACCATTACTCCATAAGAAAGAATAGGGTGATGTACCTCCTGAAACGGTAAGGTCTAAAGATCCTGTACTATCTCCGAAACATGGTACATTGTTCACCGCGATCCCTGAACTCAATGCATTCGGTTCATTTACAGTTGCTGTTGCCGTAGCCGTACAAAGCGTAATATTATCGGTTACGGTCACTTCGTAAGTGCCGGCTGTTAACCCGGTAATTGTTTGTGTGGTTTCGCCAGTTGGTGACCAAGCATAGCTAAAGTCTCCTGATCCACCGGTCACATTTGCAGTAGCGGTACCATCGCTATCTCCAAAACAAGTTGCAGGTGTAGTGTTTGCTTGTACGGAAAGGTTTCTACAGGTACCTGGGTTCACTACAGCGTCATCAGTAGCCGTACAACCATTCGCATCTGTTACAGTTACAGTATAGGTTCCTGCGCTTAAGCCTGTAATCGTTTGCGTAGTTTCACCGGTTGGCACCCATGAATAGATATATGGAGGTGTTCCACCACTTGGATTAGCCGTAGCGGTACCATCACCTGTAGTTGGACCACTCTCATCAGTGGCCGTAGCGGTTACATTTAAAGCATTCGCAGGCTCTGTGATGGTCACACTTTGTTCTACCGGAAGACATAATGTACCGTCAATGGTTACACTAACTGTGTATACGCCTGCCGCTAGTCCACTAATAGTGCTTGAAGTTACTCCGGCATCAATCTGTGGAGGAATGGTATTCCAAGTAAAGGTATAGGAAGCACCAGGATTTGCAACAGAGCTTGCGCTAACGGTAGCACTTCCTGTTTCATCTCCTGTACAAAGCACATCAGTTACATCATCTACGCTGATCACTGCATCGCAATCATTGAAACAATCGATGGCAACACTTTGTTCTAGGACACAATCGTTAGCATCCGTAACAGTTACTGTGTGTGTTCCAACAGGAAGTCCTGTTGCTGTTGCTGTGGTTTGATTTCCTGCACTCGCACTCCATTGATATGAGTAGGGAGCTGTTCCTCCGGAAGGATTGGCAGTTGCTTCTCCATTCAAACACAAACCTGAAAGGGTTGCATTCTGTTTTGTAATAATGATACTTAAGGGCTCCGGTTCTCCAACTGAAATATTATTCTGAACAACTTCGCAATTGTTTGCATCTTTTACCGTAACGCTATAGGTTCCGGCAGGAATGTTTGTCAAGTCTTCTGTCGTGGCCCCATTGCTCCAATTAAAGGTAAAGGGTGCTGTACCACCACTTATGGTTAGATCGATAGATCCTGAAGCTTCCCCAGCACACAAGGCATCTTGAGGAACAACCGACGCAATCGCTAAATCACATTCAAAACAGTTTGCCGTAACGGTTACGCCTCCAGACACAATCCATGATTGTCCGTTTACGGTTTGACCGTTTTGACCATTGCGACTATCAATTGTTATACTCACTTGGTTTGCTGTACCAGGTACATTTGTCAATGTTAATTCCGGAATAGCCAAACAGCAATCACCTCCAGGGAGGGAACCATCTGCGCCATAAAGAATCACTTGCTCGCTAACGCCTCCAGCTTCAGCACGTACCAGTACATAACGACCATCGTTTGTAAGTTCGGAAAGCGGCACTTCAACGGTCATATCTCGAGGACCATCATCGGTAGGAATATCAAGAGAGAAAACCTCGATAGAATTATTTCCTTGAAGATCTACAAATTTACCCGCGGAAGCAGAAGCATCTGTGGTATTTCGGAAAGCGTGTACTACAATAGACTGTAGATTACATTCCTTAATATTATTGGTATATGTTACGAAGCTCGTGCTTCCATTGATAAGTCCGCGATAATACCATTCGTTTGAAGACCCCGTTACTAGGTTTCTGTCTAGCGTATATGGGTTCCCCATATCATCTTCAATTTGGATCGTAGCGCCAGGGTTGTTATTATCGTAAATAATTTCAACAACATATTGGTAAACTGTTCCCGGATTAGGAATGTTTACGGTTGAAGACGTTTGACAATTTGCATTGTACCCATACAGATCAACCTCCATACCCGTTTCACAGTCAAACAACCACTCGTCGTCAAAACAGGTAATCTCTACTGTTTCCTTCTTAAAACAACCTGTGTTATTATCAGTTACAGTAACGGTATAAGTTCCTTCGGAAAGCCCCGTAATAGTTGGCGTAGTTTGACCTCCAGGACTCCATAAATATGAAAAACTTCCGGTGCCCCCACTTGCCGAAGCAGTTGCAACACCGTCAGCACAACCTTCACTTGTCGTTGCATTTTCTTTTTGTGTCGTCAGACTTATTAAGTCCGGAAGCGATAAAGTTTCGGTAGTAGTTTCAGTAGGAAGCGCACAACCGGCACCATACGTTCCATCGTAGTCCAATTCTGCACGGAAGGTTCCTGTAAAATCTTGCCCTCCGGTATAGTTGAACGTACCAGACGCTTGATTAGAGGTTCCGACAAGCACATCATTCAGATAAAATTCCCAAGAATAATCATCACTGTTAGAAACACAACCCACTTGATCTACAGTAACCCCATAGGAAATACTGTCATCACAGTTAATCCGTGAAATTTCAGCATCCAATTCAGGACATGGTACACATATTTCTGGGTTATTAAAAGGTATTTCTTGAATCTGACAATTTGAATCTTGATAGCGCACTCGTGCGTATCCTGAGTCTTGAATCCCACAAGCATCCGGTGGTGGCGCTTGAATAGTATAGCTAAGGGTAATGGTTTCATCTTTTAATTGATCGACAAACCAAGAAAGCAGGTCTCCGCTAAAAGAAGCACTTCCTTTACTAGCGTTCAACGAGCCTGGCACATAAACAAACCCAGAAGCCAAAGTATTTGTCACCAAAGCTTCTCCCGGAATTTGCGTGGCTGCATTTGCTAATTGTCCAAGGATCGTATTATAGATCGTAGAAAGATCGGCTCCTGTTTCGGTAGTAAACAATCCCGCATTTTGAATTTGATCAATGGTGTTGGTAGCTACCGTTTGTTGTGTTCCGCTAATAGCACCGAAAAGTCCAACACTAAATATACTTTGTGAATAGGTTACACCTCCAACAGTTGTTGTTTGTGCATTGATACCCGCTTGGATCGCATTTTGCTGACAAATCGTTCCGCTCCCTGTATTACTACAAGCATTTCCGCTATTATCACGATTGGCCACCCCGTCGGTAAGTAGCACGATACTACGAGTTGTATTACAGTCAAAAGTTCCGTTATTAATCAACTCATTATCAGCACGAATAATTCCGCTTTGAATATTTGTATTTCCTCCCGTAGTAATGGCATTAATAGCATTGATCACATTTTGCTCACCAGAACTTCCTGTGAGTCCGATATTCAGCGTAGAAGATTCCGCATAGCTAACGATCGCCACACGATTTAATCCGGTAGGATTGTTATCGAATAGATTCTGAACGAATTCAATCGCAGCATCTTTGGCGTAGTCGATAGGTTCTGGAAACGGACCATCATCCATACTTCCGGAGCGGTCAATAATTAAGACCACTTCAGAAGGTACTGTTGGAGGATTTCCGATCAACTCTAAGGTAACATCAAATTGGTTACAGTTCGTTGGATCTTCGGTCACCGTTCTATTGATAACGACCTCTTGCGCGAAGAGCGTATTCGCAGAGAAAAGAAGCATCAAAGCAAGTGTTGCTTGGATAAATCGTTCTTTAAGGATGGTTTGGTTTCGTAAAAATCGTTTCATAAAATATGTTTTAGGTTAAAACCTATTTTTATCAGTGTATTTTTTATCCCTCGGTAGGATCGGGAACAAAGACTTTAAGTAAGGTCGTAGAAGGGCTATTCTTGCAGGCATCAGGAGTAGCTTTCACTTGAATACAACTCCATGAATTATAGGCTGTCCCTTGAGGAGCCACCGCTTGCACTAAAAATCGATACGTACTATTTGGCTTCAAAGTAACCTTATTACTAGCCATGGCGCGTTGTGCATCATCTTTAAAAGAGACATCCAAACGCACATTCTTACCATTACTTCTTCGCGTTCCATTGTCGCAAGATTCATTTGAAAACTCAGTAGAAAGCGTATAAGTTGCGGTATTTGAAGAAGTGTTTTTGAGTACTACCCAAAAATGTGCACCGTCTTCATCAGCAGATCGAGTATTACGATTCTTTTCCACAGAAAGTGAGGCCGAGCAATTTTGTGCATAGCCGCCTATGGAACCAATGAAAAATAAAACTAAGAATAAGGGAAAACTATAATGCTTCAACATACGTATAATAGTCGTGTACATATCGTGCTTTTTTGTAGTAAATAATTGAAAATGCCCCAACTGCATTTTTTTTTGTTTGGAGAAATTTTTTCTCCTTGTGTTACCCAAAGATACGTAGGAAAAAACGTTAAGGTTTTACAAAAATTCAACTATTAGTTGAACTGTGATAAATATTCGTTGAACTACACAAAAAAGCCACAATTAACGTTTTTTTTTGTAGGAAAATAGAGTACGTATAAACACGTATACCGCTAATTTCATAGGGTTTACGAGACCTTCCTTTGTGGGAATAACCAACCCAAGTCCGATCTAAGTTAACGGCAAAATCTCTAGAATAATCCACAAAAATAACCTCAATATTTGTGCACAGCGAAACTCATTTTGTAAGAAAATATCCAATTTTTCTAAGTAAGGTAAACCCATACTGATAGTAAGGTTTTAGACGAACTCTTTTTCCAAAGTATATTTTTTGTAGCTGCTGTATGAGCCGTATCTTTGCGTAAAGATTGTACTGGATATGTCCTTGAAAAAAGAAATTCAAAGAAGAAAAACATTTGGGATAATTTCTCACCCGGATGCCGGAAAAACCACCCTTACCGAAAAGCTACTTTTGTTTGGAGGAGCCATTCAAGAAGCAGGAGCCGTAAAAAGTAATAAAATTAAAAAGGGAGCTACATCCGACTTCATGGAAATTGAACGTCAAAGAGGTATTTCCGTGGCAACTTCTGTCTTGGCATTTGAATATAAAGACATAAAAATCAACATCTTAGACACTCCAGGGCACAAAGATTTCGCAGAAGACACTTTTAGAACCTTGACCGCTGTAGATAGTGTAATTGTTGTGATTGACGTCGCTAAAGGGGTTGAAGCGCAAACCGAAAAATTAGTGGAAGTTTGTCGCATGCGTAAGATCCCTATCATCGTTTTTATCAATAAGCTGGACCGAGAAGGAAAAGACGCCTTTGATTTATTAGATGAAATCGAACAAAAACTAAACCTTACCGTTACTCCTTTGAGTTTTCCTATTGGAATGGGATACGACTTTAAAGGAATTTACAATCTTTGGGAAAAAAATGTCAATCTTTTTAGTGGAACCAAGCGAAAGCAGATCGAAGAAACCATTAAAATTGAAGACCTCCAAAACCCAGAACTTGATGATTTGGTGGGAAGTAAAGCAGCGGAAACCTTACGCGAAGAACTGGAAATAGTCACAGAAGTATATCCAGACTTTGATCGGGAAGCCTATCTTAAAGCCGAGCTACAACCCGTCTTCTTTGGCTCTGCACTTAATAATTTTGGCGTTCGCGAGCTCTTAGATGGTTTTATTCAAATAGCACCGGCACCACGCCCTAAGGAAAGTGACACCCGACTCGTAAAGCCTGACGAAAAAGATTTTTCCGGATTTGTCTTCAAAATACACGCAAATATGGATCCGCGGCACCGCGATCGCTTAGCCTTCGTGAAAATCGTTTCAGGAACCTTCGAACGAAACACGCCTTACTTGCACGTGCGACATAATAAAAAGCTTAAGTTCTCTTCTCCCAATGCGTTCTTCGCTGAAAAGAAAGAAATTGTAGATGTGTCTTATGCCGGAGATATTGTTGGGCTTCACGATACCGGAAATTTTAAGATTGGTGACACCCTTACGGAAGGAGAAGAAATGATGTACAAAGGAATTCCTAGCTTTTCTCCGGAACATTTTAAATACATTAATAACGCCGACCCGATGAAGAGCAAGCAACTCGAAAAAGGGATCGATCAATTGATGGATGAAGGAGTGGCACAATTGTTTATTTTAGAGCTGAACGGACGAAAAGTTATCGGCACCGTAGGCGCGCTCCAGTTTGAAGTGATCCAGTATCGTTTAGAGCACGAATATGGGGCCAAATGTTCTTATGAAGCACTCAATGTTCATAAGGCCTGTTGGGTAGACCCTAAAGATCCTAAAAGTGAAGAATTCGCCGATTTCAAACGTGTAAAGGCAAAATATCTAGCAAAAGATAAACGCGGACAGTTAGTTTTCTTGGCCGACAGCGCTTTTACTCTGCAAATGACACAACAGAAATATCCAAATATTCACTTTCACTTCGTCAGTGAATTTGAATCTGTTTCATAAAAAAACCCATCATTTCTGATGGGTTAGTTATCATTACGCTTCACCGGTAGGTCCGAAATTAATCGGTATAGGTGGTTGCTGATAGTCCTTTATTTCACCATGGGTACTTTCAAAACGCTGCACATTATCGTGCAATGCTTTCAAGAACCGCTTTGCGTGTTGCGGTGTTAAGATGATCCTTGACTTCACCTGACTTTTAGGAACACCGGGCATGATATTCACAAAGTCTACCACAAACTCTGATTGAGAGTGGTTGATGATTGCCAGGTTACTGTATTGCCCTTGCGCAATTGCTTCGCCTAGCTCTATATTGATTTGCCCTTGTTTTTGTTTCTTCTTTGAATCCTCTGCCATAATATCGAATTAAAAAAGTTGCGCTCCCTTTGGGAGCGCAACATTGTATTAGTTATAATTTACTTCTTGCTTTTCGCGAGTCATTTCCTCCAGCTCCTCTTTGCTTCCTACGATGATCGTATCGTAGTTTCGCATTCCGGTTCCGGCAGGAATCTTATGACCAACGATCACATTTTCCTTCAATCCTTCGAGTTCATCGATCTTACCGCTTACTGCAGCCTCGTTCAACACCTTCGTAGTTTCCTGGAAGGACGCTGCTGAGATAAAGGATTTGGTTTGAAGTGACGCCCGTGTAATTCCCTGCAAGATAGGTGTTGCAGTAGCATTTACAGCATCTCTGGCTTCTACCAATTCTTTATCAGAACGACGTAATTGAGAGTTTTCATCTCTAAGGTCCCGTGGCGTAATGATCTGCCCTTCTTTCAAGGTATCAGATTCTCCCGCATTGGTCACAACCTTCATTCCGAAGAGCTTATCGTTCTCCTCAATAAAATCATACTTGTGTACCAATTGGTTCTCCAAGAACGTAGTATCTCCCGGATCTTTGATCTGAACCTTACGCATCATTTGTCTCACCACTACTTCAAAGTGCTTATCGTTGATCTTCACCCCTTGTAGTCGGTATACCTCTTGAACTTCGTTTACAAGATATTGTTGTACTGCAGAAGGTCCTTTGATCTTCAAAATATCCGTTGGTGTAATGGCACCGTCAGAAAGCGGCATGCCCGCACGAACGTAGTCATTCTCTTGAACCAGAATCTGATTCGAAAGTTTTACCAAGTATTTCTTTACTTCGCCTAACTTAGACTCAACGATGATCTCACGGTTACCACGCTTAATTTTTCCGAAGGAAACCACACCATCAATCTCACTTACAACTGCTGGATTCGAAGGGTTACGCGCTTCGAATAATTCAGTTACACGTGGCAGACCTCCGGTAATATCACCAGCCTTAGCCGATTTACGAGGAATCTTCACCAGGATCTTACCGATCTTGATCTTATCATCATCTTCCACCATCAAGTGAGCTCCCACAGGCAGGTTGTACGAACGAATCACTTCGTCTTTCTTGCCAAGAATATGTAGCGTAGGAATCTTTTTCTTATCACGTGATTCAGAAATTACTTTCTCTTGGAATCCGGTTTGTTCATCGATTTCCACTTGATAAGTAATTCCTTGCTCGATATTTTCAAATTTCACCTTTCCGGCGAATTCTGAAATGATCACTCCGTTGTAAGGATCCCACTGACATACTACTTCTCCTTCTTTCACTTTTTGTCCATCTTTGATGAACAAAGTAGCTCCATAAGGAATGTTATTGTTACTTAGGGTAATTCCGGTTTTCTCATCGATCACCTTCACTTCAGACGTACGAGAAATCACAATGTCTACTGCGTTTCCTTCGGCGTCTTCCCCTTTTACGGTTTTCAGGTCTTCGATCTCTGCTTTACCACTGTATTTCAAGATCAATTTGTTCTCTTCGGAAATGTTTCCGGCAATACCCCCTACGTGGAAGGTACGAAGCGTCAACTGAGTACCAGGCTCTCCAATAGATTGCGCGGCAACAACTCCAACGGCTTCTCCTCGTTGTACCATTTTATTGGTAGCAAGGTTTCTTCCATAACATTGAGAACAAATTCCTTTCTTCGCTTCACATGTCAATGCAGAACGAACTTCAATACTATCTACGGCAGAATCTCCAATTTTCTTGGCGATCGTTTCTGTGATGTGATCACCCGCACTTACCAACAAGTCTTTCGTAAGTGGATCGTACACATCGTTCAAGGACGTTCTACCAACAATTCGGTCTTCTAATTTCTCAACAACTTCTTCGTTCTTCTTCAAGGCAGAGACTTCGATTCCGCGTAGCGTACCACAATCTACCTCGTTGATGATCACGTCTTGAGAAACGTCTACCAAACGACGTGTTAGATATCCGGCATCGGCTGTTTTCAATGCGGTATCGGCAAGACCTTTACGCGCACCGTGGGTCGAGATAAAGTATTCAAGAATCGAAAGTCCTTCTTTAAAGTTCGAAAGAATCGGGTTCTCGATAATTTCTCCTCCACCGGAGTTCGATTTTTTCGGCTTCGCCATCAATCCACGCATACCGGTAAGCTGACGAATCTGTTCTTTCGAACCACGCGCTCCAGAATCAAGCATCATGTACACCGAGTTGAATCCTTGTTGGTCTTCGCGAATACGCTTCATCGACAATTCGGTCAATTCAGCATTGGTCGCTGTCCAAATATCAATTACCTGATTATAACGTTCGTTATTGGTGATCAATCCCATGTTATAGTTGGCAATGATGCCATCTACTTGCTCATTGGCAGAATCGATCATGGTTTGTTTTTCCGCAGGGATAATAATATCACCCAAGCTGAATGACAATCCACCTTCGAAAGCGAACTTATATCCAAGGCCTTTGATCTCGTCTAGGAAATTCGCTGTTTCCGGTACTGATGTTACCTTTAAAATATCTCCAATAATATCACGAAGCGACTTTTTAGTCAATACCTCGTTAATATACCCAGCATTTTCTGGCACGTAGTCGTTGAACAATACACGCCCAAGCGTCGTAGTGATCAATTGCGGCACCAACTCGCCTTCTTCATTAAAGTCTTTCGCACGAATCTTAATCTCCGCATTTAGGTCTACGCGTTCTTCGTTGTAAGCGATAATGGCTTCTTCGGAAGAATAGAAGGTAAGTCCTTCGCCTTTTACTTGGTGATCTTTAGTCGATTTACGCAACTTGGTCATATAATAAAGACCCAATACCATATCCTGAGACGGAACCGCCACTGGCGAACCGTTTGCAGGGTTTAGAATATTGTGCGATGCCAACATTAATAGTTGTGCTTCTAGTATCGCTTCCGGTCCTAATGGAAGGTGTACCGCCATCTGGTCACCGTCAAAGTCGGCGTTAAATGCCGTACATACCAACGGGTGTAACTGGATCGCTTTTCCTTCAATTAGTTTGGGTTGGAAGGCCTGAATACCCAAACGGTGCAACGTTGGAGCACGGTTCAGTAAGACAGGGTGTCCTTTCAGTACATTTTCAAGAATGTCCCAAACCACCGGTTCTTTTTTATCGATAATCTTTTTCGCTGATTTTACCGTTTTCACGATCCCGCGCTCGATAAGCTTACGGATCACAAACGGTTTGTACAGCTCTGCGGCCATGTCCTTCGGAAGACCACATTCGTATAATTTCAATTCAGGTCCAACAACAATTACCGAACGTGCCGAATAATCCACACGTTTACCAAGTAAGTTCTGACGGAAACGTCCTTGCTTTCCTTTTAAAGAATCAGAAAGCGATTTCAACGGACGGTTACTGTCGGTTTTTACTGCGGAAGATTTACGTGTATTATCGAACAGAGAATCTACTGATTCCTGAAGCATACGTTTTTCGTTACGCAAAATCACTTCCGGAGCTTTGATCTCCATCAATCGCTTCAAACGGTTGTTACGAATTATCACACGACGGTATAGGTCATTTAGGTCGGATGTCGCAAAACGACCTCCATCCAATGGCACCAACGGACGTAATTCCGGTGGAATCACAGGAACCACCTTCATGATCATCCATTCCGGATTGTTCTCACGGTTGTTGTTCGCTTCACGAAGAGCTTCCACTACTTGAAGGCGCTTCAACGCTTCTGTCTTACGTTGTTTCGAGGTTTCGTTGTTGGCTTTGTGACGCAATTCGAAGGATAACGCATCAAGGTCGATACGCTTCAACAGTTCGATCAAACACTCAGCTCCCATCTTCGCGATGAATTTGTTCGGGTCGCTATCTTCCAAATACATGTTTTCCTGCGGAAGGCTATCGAGTACGTTCAAGTATTCTTCTTCCGTCAGGAATTCCATTTTATTCAGAGGCTCGCCTTCTTCATTCTTTGCGATTCCCGGCTGAATGACTACGTAACGTTCGTAGTAAATGATCATGTCTAATTTCTTAGACGGCAATCCTAAAAGATATCCGATTTTATTCGGAAGGCTTCGGAAATACCAAATATGTGCTACAGGAACTACTAAGTTAATGTGTCCCACACGGTCACGACGTACTTTCTTTTCGGTCACTTCTACTCCACATCGGTCACACACGATTCCTTTATAGCGGATGCGTTTATATTTACCACAGGCACATTCGTAATCCTTTACAGGACCAAAAATACGCTCACAGAAAAGTCCGTCACGCTCCGGCTTGTGCGTACGGTAGTTGATCGTTTCCGGCTTCAATACTTCTCCTCGAGATTCTGCCAAAATAGATTCGGGAGAGGCCAAACCAATAGAAATCTTGTTGAATTTCTGTACTGTGTTTTCTTTATTTCTTGCCATAATGCTGTAAAAATCTTTAAATGTTGTTACGGGTGAGGCATTGCCTCGTGGAATGAGATGCCCCGCTTGTGCGGGGTATCAATTATTCCTCTAATCGAATATCCAAACCAAGTCCTTTCAATTCGTGCATTAACACGTTGAAAGATTCTGGTAATCCGGGTTCCGGCATGGCTTCTCCTTTTACGATACTCTCGTAAGTCTTGGCCCGGCCGATCACGTCATCCGATTTAACCGTCAATATTTCACGCAGGGTACTGGAAGCTCCATAAGCCTCAAGTGCCCAAACCTCCATCTCACCAAAACGCTGACCACCAAATTGTGCTTTACCACCTAATGGCTGCTGCGTAATCAATGAGTACGGTCCGATAGAACGGGCGTGCATCTTATCATCTACCATGTGACCCAGTTTCAGCATGTAGATCACTCCTACGGTTGCAGGTTGATCAAAACGTTTTCCGGTTCCTCCATCGTAGAGGTGTGTGTGTCCGAAACGTGGAATTCCGGCATCATCTGTCAATTCGTTGATCTGATCGATAGTTGCTCCATCAAAAATTGGCGTCGCGAATTTGCGTCCTAATTTTTGTCCGGCCCAACCGAGTACCGTTTCGTAAATCTGCCCGATGTTCATACGAGAAGGTACCCCAAGCGGATTCAATACGATGTCCACCGGTGTTCCATCCTCCAAGAACGGCATGTCTTCTTCACGAACAATACGTGCTACGATACCTTTGTTACCGTGACGCCCTGCCATTTTATCCCCTACTTTCAGCTTACGCTTTTTGGCGATATACACTTTGGCAAGTTTCAAGATTCCGGAAGGAAGTTCGTCTCCAACAGAAATCGTAAATTTCTCACGGCGCAAGTTTCCTTGCAGATCATTTTCTTTAATTCGGTAGTTGTGCATCAAGTCGGCTACCATCGCATTTAAGTCGTCATCTGTCGTCCAGGTTCCGCCTGTTAAGTGCGTGTAGTCGTCTACGGCGTTCAACATTTTAAGCGTGTATTTCTTTCCTTTTGGGAAGACTACTTCACCTAAATCGTTGGTAACACCTTGTGCTGTTTTACCACCAATGATAGCAAACAATTTCTCTACCAATACATCCTTCAGTCCTTCGAATTTACTTTCGTATTTCAATTCAAGTTCTGCGATGTCTTCTTTATCTTTTGCTCGTTTGCGCTTGTCTTTAATCGCACGTGCAAAGAGTTTTTTATCAATTACGACACCGCGAAGTGATGGGGATGCTTTTAAGGAAGCATCTTTCACATCACCAGCTTTGTCACCAAAGATGGCGCGAAGGAGTTTCTCTTCCGGTGTTGGATCGCTTTCTCCTTTTGGAGTAATCTTTCCAATCAAGATATCACCCGGCTTCACCTCGGCACCCACACGGATCATTCCGTGTTCGTCTAGGTCTTTTGTTGCTTCTTCGGAAACGTTTGGAATATCATTCGTCAATTCTTCGTTTCCTAATTTGGTATCACGTACCTCAAGCGCGTATTCGTCGATATGGATAGACGTGAAGATATCTTCACGAACCACTTTTTCAGAAATTACGATCGCATCCTCAAAGTTGTATCCTTTCCAAGGCATGAAGGCTACCTTCATATTACGCCCTAGGGCCAATTCCCCGGCTTCGGTTGCGTACCCTTGACATAATACTTGTCCTTTTTTCACGCGATCACCCTTGCTTACGATCGGCTTTAGGTTGATCGAGGTACTTTGATTTGTCTTACGGAACTTGATCAAATCGTACGATTTGCTGTCGCTATCGAAGCTTACCATACGCTCTTCATCCGTACGATCGTACTTGATGGTGACCATATTGGCATCTACATACTCTACCTCTCCGTCACCTTCCGCATTGATCAACACTCGAGAATCGGAAGCTACTTGACGTTCTAGGCCGGTTCCAACGATTGGAGAGTCCGCTCGCAATAAAGGTACTGCCTGACGCATCATGTTACTTCCCATCAAGGCACGGTTCGCATCATCGTGTTCTAAGAAAGGAATCAAGGAAGCCGAAATCGACGCGATCTGGTTCGGCGCTACGTCGGCATAATTTACCTGCGTTGGCTCCACCACGGGGAAGTCACCTTCCTCACGTGCAATAACACGATCGCTATCGATAGTTCCGTCTTTTTTCAACGGAATGTTTGCTTGTGCGATGAGTTTTTCTTCTTCTTCTTCCGCAGAAAGGTAGATCGGTTCGTTCTTAATGTCAATCTTTCCATCTTCCACCTTGCGATAAGGAGTTTCAATAAATCCAAGGTTATTCACCTTTGCATATACTGAAAGGGAAGAAATCAAACCAATGTTCGGTCCTTCCGGTGTTTCAATCGGACATAATCTTCCGTAGTGTGTATAGTGAACATCACGCACCTCAAATCCGGCACGTTCACGGGATAAACCTCCTGGCCCCAATGCAGACAAACGACGCTTATGCGTGATTTCCGCCAGTGGGTTGGTTTGGTCCATGAACTGAGACAACTGATTGGTTCCGAAGAACGAATTGATCACCGAAGACAAAGTCTTGGCATTGATCAGATCGATAGGCGTAAACACTTCGTTATCACGAACGTTCATACGCTCGCGAATGGTACGCGCCATACGGGCCAGTCCAACTCCAAATTGCGAAGACAACTGCTCTCCCACGGTACGCACACGACGGTTACTCAAGTGGTCGATATCATCGATCTCTGCTTTGGAGTTGATCAGTTCAATTAAATATTTTACGATGGTAATGATATCCTCTTTGGTAAGCACTTGCTTATCCATATCAATATCAAGACCTAATTTCTTGTTCATTCGGTAACGACCTACCTCACCAAGTTTGTAACGTTGGTCGCTGAAGAATAACTTGTTGATAATACCACGCGCCGTCTCTTCATCTGGCGGCTCAGCATTACGAAGCTGACGGTAAATGTGTTCTACCGCTTCCTTTTCGGAGTTGGTAGGGTCCTTTTGCAAGGTGTTGTGGATAATGGCGTAGTCTGCCAATTGGTTATCCTCCTTATGCAATAGGATGGTTTTGGTTCCGGAATCCAAGATCTCTTCGATGTGTTCTTTTTCCAGAACGGTATCGCGATCTAGAATGATCTCATTACGCTCAATAGAAACAACTTCACCCGTATCTTCATCCACGAAATCTTCGTGCCATGTTTTCAACACACGAGCTGCCAGCTTACGCCCCATGTATCGTTTCAAGCCTGTTTTGGTCGCTTTAATTTCTTCCGCAAGGTCAAAAATCTCAAGGATGTCCTTATCACGTTCAAATCCGATCGCACGGAATAAAGTCGTTACCGGAAGCTTCTTTTTACGATCGATATACGCATACATCACACTGTTGATGTCGGTTGCGAATTCAATCCAAGAACCTTTGAATGGGATCACACGCGCAGAATATAATTTCGTTCCATTGGCGTGGAAGGATTGTCCGAAGAATACTCCGGGAGAACGGTGCAACTGAGACACGACCACGCGTTCGGCACCGTTTACAACAAACGAACCACTTTGGGTCATGTAAGGAATAGTTCCTAAGTACACATCTTGTACGATGGTTTCGAAGTCTTCGTGCTCCTCATCGGTACAGTATAATTTTAAACGCGCCTTTAAAGGAACGCTGTAAGTCAACCCTCGTTCGATACACTCTTGAATGGAGTAACGTGGCGGGTCAACAAAATAGTCTAAAAACTCTAAGACGAATTGGTTACGGGTATCAGTAATGGGGAAATTTTCCATGAAGGTTTTGTAGAGCCCTTCATCACTTCTTTCTTCTGATTTGGTTTCCAACTGGAAAAAATCCTGGAAGGATTTTACTTGGATGTCCAAAAAGTCGGGATACTCCGGCTTGTTTTGTACAGAGGAAAAATTCAATCTTTCAGTTTGCGTTGCTGACATCTATGGACGGAATTTTAATTAAAAAAACTATGAGTGCGTACATCGAAAATGATAGAACCTTTATATACGCAAAATGGTTTAGGTCTAATCTGCTTCGAGAAAAGACCTAAACCGTAAGGTTTGGGCTAGAGGCGCTTATTTAAGCTCAACCTCAGCTCCAGCTTCTTCTAACTGA
>CEVM01076247.1_pt1 | contig 19055 bp, 17 predicted proteins | sample 531481 | NCBI WGS metagenome assembly CEVM01 (sample SAMEA2623649, study PRJEB7988) | marine metagenome | biome: marine biome (ENVO:00000447); feature: mesopelagic zone (ENVO:00000213) & marine oxygen minimum zone (ENVO:01000065); material: "saline water (ENVO:00002010), including plankton...
AAGAAAAGAATTCGATTGAGTTTTAATGAGAAGAAAGCAGTCATTATTGGAAATTTTAATGTAGTTCATCAATCAATCGATCCGGAATTTTTCCATACAGGTATGTGGTATGATTATTTCACTGGTGACAGTATAGATGTTACAGATATCAATGATCCATTCAATCTAAATCCAGGGGAATTTCATATTTTATCTAACTTTTACTTGGATCCACCAGAGGAAAATCTGTTATCTACCCGTACTGAAAATGTTTTCTTACCCAATACTATGGAAATCAAACAAAATTATCCCAATCCATTTAATCCATCGACATTTATTGAAATTTCTGGCAATGAAAATAAACATATATACTTGCAAATATTTGATATCAAGGGAAAATTGATAGATACTTTGATGGATGAATCTTTTGTATCTGGAATACAGACATTACAATGGGATGCATCTTCTTTTCCAAGTGGAATATATATTGCTAGAATATCATCAGGTTCAATCCATAAATCGATCAAAATGCTTTTAGTGAAGTAGTTTTTCGTAGAAAAGATAATAGTATGTGGTTTTTAGGATTAATTATTTTTTCTTCTTCTTTGATTAATGCAGATGATAGTTGGATCGTTTATGATGATTCTTTCGTTGCTAGAGTTGAAATATATGTAGACTCTCTTGCATTGGATTGGATGTATGAATATGATAATGTGGAAAGTGATTCCATGCATGAAGCATATATTCATTTTCAAAATGAAAATATAAATGATACGATAACCCAGGTTGGGTTTCGGTTGCGAGGCAATACATCCCGTACATCCCAAAAAAAATCATTCAAGCTTGATTTTAACCACTTTGTGCCTGGACGTGATTTTTATGGAGTGGAAAAAATTAATTTAAACGGTGAGCATAATGATGTATCTATTATTCGAAGCAAGTTCAGTTGGGATATTTTTGCATCCATAGGAATGGTAGCTCCGAGGGCCAATCATATTGAAGTATATATTAATGATGACTACTACGGTTTATATATATCCGTTGAGCACATCGATGACACATTTTTAAGCAAAAATTTTTCAGATGATAGTGGGAATCTATGGAGATGTCTATGGCCAGCAAATTTAGAGTACAGAGGACCGTATGCAAGCAACTACCACCCATGGGTAGACGATGATCGTCCATATGATTTAAAAACAAATGAAAATGAATATAATTTTTCGCAACTTGCACGATTAATTAATATTATTAGCAATGATCCCGATTCCCTTGAGCATATATTAGATATTTCTGTATTTGTTAAATATTTGGCTATTAATATTTTAACGGGTAGTTGGGATGATTATCGTTCTCTTCAAAATAATTATTATTTATACCACAAACCAGATATTGATCAATTTCAATTAATCCCCTATGATTATGATAATACTTTTGGTATAGATTGGTTTTCAGTTGATTGGGATATGATAGATCCCTATACATACTATTTAATTGCGGATGCAGACCGTCCGTTGGCCGATATTATATTTGATAATGCACACTATAGAAATCTTTTCTCTAGGTATCTAAGTTTTTATATCGATCATTCATTTAACCTAGAATTATGGGAAGATTGGATAGATAGCACCAAAAGTAAGATTGATTCATCTGCATATGATGATGTGTATAGAACTTTGGATTATGGGTTTACATTTAATGATTTCACGAATTCATTTTCAGCAACTAGTTATGCGAATCAACATGTAAAAACTGGTTTAAAAGAATTTATTAATAATCGCGTTTCATCATTGGAAAATCAAATTACGTTCATCGATGGAAACCCATTGGTATACAAATATTGGATAGAGCCCGAGATTCCTCTTATAGGAGATTCAATAACTATTCATGCTGCAGCATATGGATATCCAGATATTCAAAATATCAATCTTATTATTCATAATTTTACTAATGGAACCTACAATAGTTATTCCATGGATTATGAACCCGTATCAACTGCATCTTCACCAGAAGAATTAGAAGATCATTGGGTGGTAACGATACCACCTATTTTAAACGTAGGTAACGTTGGTATGCGATTTTTATCTACAAATATAGAAGGATCTACTGGAGTTTCACCTCAAGCCGGGGAATGGATGATACGTATCGCTTCATCATTAATAACAGATAATGTATTGATTAATGAATTTTTAGCAAAGAATAGTACGGTGAATATGGATGAATATTCTGAGTATGATGATTGGGTAGAATTATATAATAATGGTTCCGATACCATTAATTTACATAATCATTATTTATCTGATGATCCAGATAATTTAACAAAATGGAAATTTTCAGAAAATGATATTATCATAGCACCCTATGACTATTTATTAATTTGGTGTGACGATGATGAGGATCAGGGTTTATTGCATACAAACTTTAAAATTTCAAGTGATGGAGAATTCATTGCTTTGACTAATCCTGATGGACAGACAATAATTGATACATTAGTTTTTAGCGCTCAAGTAGAAGATATTTCTTTTGGCCGTTTTCCAGATGGATCCCCACAATGGATATCAATGAGTCCTACACCTGGATCATCAAATATTCAAGACTTGTCTACATTGAATGATGTAACGATTCCGATTCAGTATTTTTTATATCCGAACTATCCAAACCCATTTAATCCCAATACTAGTTTTGTGTATGACTTACCTAGACATAGTCAGGTGAAAGTTTCCATATACAATACGCTTGGTCGAGAAATAAAAACACTTGTAAATAGGAAACAAAATAATGGATCGTATACAGTAAGGTGGGATGGTAGAGATAAATACGGAAATGAAGTTAGTACAGGAGTATATCTGTACCATTTAAAAGCAAATTCATTTACTCAGACTAAAAGAATGGTCTATTTAAAATAAATGTCAAAAAGGTTGGATAAATAGATATGATGTATTTTCCATTGACTCCACGATTTGTAGGATTTATTGGCGTTATGCTATTTATTATTCGTTATCATTATTAGGATTATTATGCTAATGAAGGAGATATTCTATTATGGAAAGATATATATTATGATTGTTAGGTATTGTTATTTGGAATTATGGCTATCATTTTGAAACACATTTTTGACTTTAAATATTTTCATTAATGCGCATCTTTCTTTTTATAGTATTTAGTATTAGTCTTTTATCTGCTGATTGTTTAGGGGATGCAAACCTCGATAATTCGATTGACAATGAAGACGTTGTAATGATGGTTCAGCATATATTGCATATGGATACCATGGATAGTCTGAACTTTCAAAGCGCGGATATCAATGGTAGTTCAACAGTGGATATATATGACCTTTCCAGAGTTGTAGATATTATCAATCTCTCCCAATTTGATGATTGCAATACATTTACACCTATTGATTTGAGTTTGGATTGGCAGATAGAGCAAGATTTAAGTTATTTTGATTCAGAAATGCTAAATGAAATTATTGTGCAGGAAATTGGTCAAATGGAATCTATACGGGGCATGATAGTTATCCACCGAGGGAAAATTGTAGCAGAGGAATATTTTTATAATAGCTCTATGTCACAGACATATAATATATGGTCGGTGACCAAAAGTTATATATCGACTTTAATAGGTCAAGCGATTGATCAAGGCTATATCGAAAATCAATTTATTACTTTAGATAATATATTTATAGAAAATGCCTATACAAATCAAGTAACCATCGACAATTTATTAACCATGTCTTCTGGTTGGCCTGAAAACTGGACATATATGTTTATACCGAGTCCATTAAATACTTTATTAAATACTGGATTAATCTGGTCTCCAGGCAGCAGTTGGTTATATAATAATGCGGCATGTCATTTAAATTCTCATGTTATTAATGAATTAACGGAGATGAGCCCGAGAGATTTTGCATTAGAGAATTTATTTCCTCAGCTTGGTATAAGTAATCCAAATTGGTCTGATGATCAAGATAATATACATAATGGTTCGTATGACCTGTATTTGACGCTACGTGAAATGGTAAAACTTGGCCAATTATATTTACAAGATGGAATGTCTTTAGATAATCAATTATTATCTTCAGAATGGATTAGTGATGCCACATCTCCTCAAATTAATAATTGGTATGGATATTTGTGGTGGCTTCCTGGGATTGGCTATCTAGCAGTAGGCCTTGGTGGTCAATACATCGCGGTAGTTCCAGAGTTAGATCTTGTTATTGGTACCCATTCTACTACACAAAGTAGCGATGCGTATTCCGATCAATTATTATCTTATATTTATAATCAAATTGTACCAATTTTTGATCTAGAAGGGCGAGTGGAGAATAGAGCTCTTATGCTGGAACGAATCCATGAATATTAATCAATAAGAACCACCCTTGAAAATTTTATTATTAGAGCCATATTTTACTGGATCACATAAATCATGGGCAGAGGGTTACCAATCGAATAGTTCTCATGAAATTAAAATAATTTCTCTTCCGGGTCAGTTTTGGAAGTGGAGAATGCATGGCGGAGCAATTACCATTGCAAAGGAGTTTTTACAATCAGATTTTGACCCTGATCTTATTATCGCAACAGATATGCTTGATGTAACAAGTTTTCTTAGTCTTACAAGAGAAAGAACTTTCAATATTCCCACTGTGTTATATTTTCATGAAAATCAAATAACGTACCCATGGTCATCATCGGATAGAGATGTTCTAGAAAAAAGAGACGTTCACTATGGATTTATCAATCTTACATCCGCATTGACAGCCAACCATGTATTATTTAATTCTGAGTATCATCTAGATTCATTTTTATCTGGAGGAAAGAAAATATTAAAACATTTTCCTGATTACCAGGAATTGGATACCATTGATGAGATTCAATCAAAGAGTCAAATCTTATATTTGGGAATGGATTTATTACAATTTGACGCTTATAAGGAAGAAAAGAAAGGAGACCCGGTGATTTTATGGAATCATCGTTGGGAGTATGATAAAAATCCAGAATCATTCTTCCATTGTCTGTATCGATTACATGATGAGGATCATAGCTTTCAAGTTGCCATTCTTGGTGAAAACTTTCAATCTACGCCCAATGTCTTTGATGAAGCGAAAGACAGACTGAAAGAAAAAATTATTCATTATGGATATTGCAATGACTTTAAAGAATATGCACGATGGCTTTGGAAAGCCGATATTTTGCCTGTAACGAGCAATCAAGACTTTTTTGGTGTTAGTATAATGGAAGCAATTTATTGCGGTGCATATCCTATTTTACCAAAGAGATTAACATATCCGGAGTTGCTTCCCGATACATCTCATCACAAACACTTATATGACAATGAAGATGAATTATATGAATTAGTAAAAGATTGCATAGATCATATTGAAATGAATCGTGAGAATTCGGTAGGGGATTGGGTTAATAAGTTTGATTGGAAGTTAATGGCTCCTATATACGATAAATTATTCCGCTCATATATATAATATAACTATTGAACTATATATATCTAAATCTTTCTATATAAGTATATACATCTATTTATACCAATGAAATATTACCGAATCTTCCTGCAATAATAATGAAGGAAAATAATTGATATATAGGCATATTTTTTCAGTTAATCGTAGATTTAGTAAGTGTGAATATTTAATAATAGTAAGGATACGCAATGAATAGAATATTTTTGTTATCAATAACACTTTTATTATTCTTTGGATGTGATAATAATGATGGTGTACAAATGATTGAGATTGATGGAAGTCATAAAGTTTGGACAAAAAAGGTAGGCAATAACCCAGATATTAAACTGTTATTATTGCATGGAGGACCAGGCGCTACACATGAATATTTTAAAATTCTCGATCAATATCTCCCCAAAGAAGGAATAGAATATTATTATTATGATCAATTTGGATCATATAATAGCGATCCATCCAATAATCCCAGTGATTGGACTATCGATCGATTTGTAGAAGAAGTAGAAACTGTACGAAAAAAATTAGGGCTAACTCCTTCTAACTTTTATTTACTCGGTCACTCTTGGGGAGGGCTTCTAGCAATGGAATATGCCTTAAAATATCAACAGAATATAAAAGGATTGATTATTTCCAATATGATGGCAAGTATACCCGATTATAATAATTTTGCCAGCAATGTTCTGGGTCCACAAATGCCTCCAGATGTACTAGCGGAAATTAGAGGATTTGAAGAAAGCAAGGATTATGGAAACCCCAGATATATGGAATTATTAATCCCTTATCATTATGAGGAGCATGTATTACGGATCCCTGCAGATAAATGGCCAGAAGAAGTAAACAATGCATTTGCCAATATTAATCAAGAAATGTATGTGGCCATGCAGGGCCCTAGTGAGTTTGGTGCATCGGGATTACTGGAATTTTGGGACGTAAAAGATCGATTATCAGAAATTAAAACACCAACTTTAGTCATTGGCGCATCCCATGATACTATGGATCCAGACCATATGGAATGGATGTCAAAAGAATTTCCAAATGGATCGTATTTGTTATGTAAAAAAGGTAGTCATATGGCCATGTGGGATGATCCAGATGCCTATGCAAATGGAATTATAGAATTTTTAAAGAAGGGACAGTAATGAAAGTTGAATATAAAAGTATGTTCCTCGGGGTATTTTCGGGTATAATAGGTGTAGTTATTATCCTTTTTGTTCTTGGGAATGTAGAAACAGAGTTTTCCTTTACAACGGGCGATCCTATCAAGAAGAATAAAAATATAAATGTCAGCATTAATAGGACGATAGATAATGGGGAAGACTTAACCAATGTTATCATTAAAGGAAGTGGTAAGGTTACAAGAGAAGAGCTGGATGCAGAATTAGAACGATTATTACAAGAACATGGAATTGATAAAAATAATTCAAATATTAATATAGAAATAGAAATTAATAACTAATTTTCACATACTAGATTTATTTAAACCACAAACTAAAGGAACGAACAATGATTAAAGCGCTTATAGTACTATTCAGTTTATCTCTCTCATTTGCATCGGATTTTTCTGCCGATAAATGGAAACAACTTTTTGAGCAATTTCAAAAAAATTATCCCACATTTTCAATACAAGATATAAAGCAAATGCAATCTATGATTCAATCAGGAGATTATGATGCTTCTGCACGAGATATGGAAGAATTCTTAGGGGAATGGTTTGTGGAAGATGAAACGATAGAAATTTATGTCACTGTAGACTCAGACCAGTCTGTTCCCAATATGCTTGCATTATCAGCAATGGTAGAGGCAGAAGGCGCAATTACTGCTACAGGGTCAGACTTTGAGGAAGAATTAACCTATATTTTGGATGAAGAAGCGATTGATGATGGTGGTGACGAATATAATTGGGCCTGCGATGATGTATATGGAACTAGTTGGTATGAATCAGAAGATGAATGCAATATGTATTGTGAAAATGATTGTTATTATGATGATGGAGACGAAGAGGATGGTGCTTCAGCAAATATAATGAATATGAGCTTTTTTGAATTTTTTATGTTGTTATTTGGTATGGAGCCAGAAGGAGTGGATGTTCCTGTTATTGTAGGATTCTTTATGGATGAGGATTATGATGTGCAACATGTAGAAGGCTTAATGTTTTCTGATGAAGGAGAAATGCTTGGATTTGAAGCAGATTCAGTAGATTTAGCTGCCGGTGCCGCATTTGATTCGGATGAAAATACAATCACATTTACCAGTCTTGAACTTAAGGATTCGTTGCGAGTTACTCAATTAACCCTTGATGGAACAATTGGTCCAGGAACGGTTGATTTTGAGGCTGGTGTGCCTACCTTAGTACCTTATTTTGACGGAGAAGAAATGTTTGATGATAATGAAGAAGAAGTATATATGGTATTTAACGATGACTATACTGGTATGGAAATATATATAGAAGAAGATGAGTATTCTGGTGAAATGTATACAGACACAGCTGACTATGCATGGTGGCTGGATAATGATATGTTATTGATTAACTTTCTTGATGGAGAATGGATCTGTAATGAAGACCCTGATGATCCTTCTTATTGGGGTGATGAAGATGAATGTAATGATTACTGTGATATTGATTGCGAAGTTGAGGATCCGTCAGATACTATATCATTTAGCTATGAATTTGATGAAGATACGTTACATATAGCCGGAAATGTTTATGTGTGTGAAGATGAGACTGAAGGGTATGAAGAGTGTCTTCAGGATGAATTACCAATACCTCCAGAACTTCGTGATATAGATGATGCTTATATCACGTTTGGTAGAGCCATGGTATTTACAGGAGATAATGTTTCTATAGCAAATGCGAATGCCTTGACACCCAATCAGTTCAAAGTATTTAATGCATATCCAAACCCATTCAATCCGGTCACTACTTTACGCTATCAATTACCAGAAGCAAATATGGTTTCTGTTATTATTTATGATATGGCTGGTAAAGAGGTAAAAACTTTAATCCATCAGCAGCAAACAGCAGGATTGCATGGTATTCAATGGAATGGAACAAATAATCTTGGAAATATGGTAAGTGCAGGGATTTATTTATACCAGGTGCAATCTGGTGTTTATAATCAAACAAATAAAATGATACTTCTAAAATAGGAGGAATCCACACTGTAAAAGTAATTTGGAGTTCGTTCCTACTTCCAGACTCATAGAATAAATAGATCAATTTATGATTACATTTTGCAAAATTTATTTTAAGGATATATAATGAAAAGACTGTTTTTAATTTCATTGATGGTTGTAATAAGTTGTGATGAAACGACGAATGAAGAAGTTTCATTACTTGGGACATGGACAATTACTTCATTAAAATATTATAGTAACTCTGATTGTTCTGGTGAATACGATGAGTCAACCGGAATAATTACTTTTAATGAAACTTCTGTATATGAAGAATTGGTTAGTGAATATTCATTTCAAGAATATTGTCAGACGATTGGTGGAGTTTATGATGGTACATATTGTTTAACAGGAGATGGCTCATTGTTCTTCAATGGAGCTGATTATGTAGAAGTTCCTCATAATGAATCATTAAATATTAGCGATAGAAATGGTAATCAAGGTACGTTGGTGGCTTATATAAAGATTGAAGATGTTTCCGAGGTTACCTATAACAGAATTATATCAAAAAAGTCTATCTGGAATGCACCTACAGGATATGAGTTAGAAGTTAACCCATCGCAAAATATCATTACATTTCTGGCAGGTGATGATAATTATGCGAGAGGTGAGTTGATACCAACCGAAGAATGGATGCATGTTGCAGTAACATTTCAAGATTCTATCGCTACTATTTATGTAAATGGAACGGATGTTACGTTCGATAATAATATTAATCCTATTGTAAGCGATGAAGTCCCTTTATGGATTGGAAATCTTACAGGAAGTGAAGATGACCCTGAAGGTGGGGGGTTTTATGGACATATTGATGAAGTTGGAGTTCTAGATATTGAGTTGTCTGGAGATCAGGTGAGAGATATTATTGCAAATGGTTTTCAAGTGAATAGTAACGTAGTAGCATATTGGAATTTTAGTTTAGGTGAAGGTGAAGTATTAATAGATCAAAGCGATAATAGCAATAATGGTACAATAACTGGTGCGGTTTGGGCCATTGACAGTCCAATTGAAGTTCAAAAAAATGAAAATTTGTTCTCACAATTATGTACCAATACAGGTGGAGACTATTCAGGTAGCAGTTGTTCAATTACAACTACAAGCACTTGGAATTATCGGCTTAATTTAAATGAATTTTGTGAGATGGATTCAGTTGGGGTATCCTCCTATTGTGGCGCACTCCAGCTTTCACCAACTGATGCTACAATTACCTTCTCTGATGATGATGGATGTATGATTATCAATTGTTCTCGATAAAATCTATATATTCAGTGAATAGATGAAGTTCTTTATCAATAAGTTAAGAGAATATGTTATAAAGATTATTTTTTATATTTATAGAAATTAAGAGGAAAATATTGGATTATTTACTTGCAGCAAATGACGGATTAAAGATCTTGGTAGGTGTTTCTATATTTTTTGTATGGGTAGTACGTTATCAGAATATCATTGAGGAGTTTAAATTGTACCATTTACCTGATTGGTTGCGTGATTTAGTGGGAATTTTTAAGATTACTTTTGCTGTTATGCTGCAGACAACATCTGCCTATTTAGTTTTACTGGGGTCTGGTGGTATTGCGCTTTTAATGGCAGCAGCGCTTATTACTCATTTCCGAATGAAAACTTCATATGTTAAAAGATTACCTTCGGCTGCATTACTGTTTATTTGTTTATTATTATTTTCTATCGAATATTCACTATTATAATTACCAAAAGATTTTATGAACAAATTATATATAAAAATTGCAATTGCTTTGATTATCATAATATGGTGGCTATTTAACAGGTTTATTTAGTCTGTCTTTTCCTATTAGATAGAGCAAAGCACAAAATACTAATCCAATAGCTATTATTATAAAAAAATAATATGGCCAACTTGGCATTAGGATAGATAGATTCATGCCTGATGGTCTATATCTAGTAAACATATAGTTTGAGCCAATCATAGCATTAATCAAACCTATTAGTATAATTGTAAATAACATAATATAAGATGTTTTATAATAGTCTTTAATTGATGGCCTGTAACCTCTAATATATATGGATATACCAAAATATAATAGGATGCCATGATGCCCATAATATCTTAATATCAGATACCAGGGTTCTGCACCAGTCATAATTGTGTTTAAAAATGCTGCTGCTGCTGACCAAATACCAATGTAATACAGCCAAGATTGTAATCTTCTTGATGGTTTGTATAAATAGATTGGTATTACAAAAATAGTTAAATAGGATATTTCTAGAGGAAGTGTCTTAATTAATTCCCATTCTCTATAAAGAATAGATACAATTTGAAATATTAATTCAATAATGATAGGAAGAAATCCTAATAAAATATCCAGAAAATGAAAATTATTTTTTATTACCTTATGTCTTATTATTAAGAGAAAAACGATAATCGTTAAGGTGATTAATGTATGATTTAAATGATTCGATGGTAAATTCTTAAAGACATTGATTATATCATAAATCATACGAATTTTGGATATTACTACAGTTTATATTTACAATCACGTTTTGTATGTAGAAACATTGAACTTATAATATGTAAAATAATGGCATTAAATATGAGATTTACTATAGAAATAGCAAGCATTATTATCATGTGTATCTTTTATGTTGGAACTGGTATCAAGCACTTTACAAATCCAATGTGGTTTATAAAAATAGTTCCTCCAATTCTTCCCTATAAATTATCATTAGTGTATATATCGGGTTTTTTTGAAATATTATTTGGTATAATGCTACTTTTTCCAAATACAAGGTATATAGCCGCTTGGGGGTTAATACTGTTGCTAATCGCTGTTTTTCCTGCAAATATATACCTTGCTATGACGAATGGAGCAGCTTTAAATACAACACCACAACTTGCTTGGGGGCGTTTGCCGTTTCAATTTCTTTTTATTGCTATTGCATATTGGCATTCTACCATATGAATTTTGGTAACTTAAATAGTCATAATTAATATAAAATAATGCATCTTAAATATATTATATCAGTTGTTTTTCTATTATTCTATGAATTTGCTATTGGGCAAAATCTTGTGTGTTTTACTATTGAAGAGAATCCAGATATTAATTCTCCTGCATTTAGTGATTTTACAAAATATGTTCGTGTGTTGGATTGTTTCAATATTTATGCAGAGCCTTCTATCTCAGATGCAAAAGTTTTACATGCTGCGGCTATTACCGCAGAGTTACTTGATAATAATGAAGATGGTGAGGTTGATGATCCTTTACTGAAAAATGAGTTAAGCGCAAATGGAGCACTTATTCCTATTTTCTCTTATGATGGTTCTTCTGCAATGGATAATTTTTTTGATTATTATAATGGTAATGGTGCATCAGCAGTTTTATGGAGAGATGAAATTGATCCAAATAATCCTGGATACTGGGGATCAGATGCGACAGTAGAAGAAATAGTCCATGTAATAAATGTTGTGGGACATACAAATATCTATCCATCTGCTTTTTCAGTACAGCCAAACTCATCATTGCTTACAGATGCGATGGATGTGGCAAGAGGGGGCCAGTTTATTCAACACCCTGGAAATTATCCACAAGAAGCTTGGTATCATTATGATGATTATACATGTGATTATGAATGTATGGCTATTGAATATCTTTACTGGTGTATTGTTACAGATATGGGAATTCTCTCTGACGATCAAACTTGTGCAGGAATAGCCAATGAATGGGAGCCATGTACCCCGGAACTATTTGAAGAGGTAGACACTCTTATGTTTTCTTTGATCAACAATATTGACTATCTATTACCTCAATTAGCTCCAGATGGAAATTATTGTCCATTTAGCGTTCAAATAGGAAATGAAGGTAGTAATCCTCAGTCATTTCAACTTTTTTCTGCTTATCCTAATCCTTTTAATCCAGAAACTATTATTAATTATACGGTACCAAGCGGTACTTCATTTCGTATCGAAATAATCGATATTCAAGGAATGATTATAAAGACATTAATAAATGATAAAATTTCTCAGGGTCATGGTCAGATTAAATGGGATGGGAGAGAGAAGAACGGACTTTTGATGTCTTCAGGTATATATTTTTATCGGCTATTATCTCCTGATTTTATTGAAACAAAAAAGATTGTTTTATTAAGATAAATAATTTCTTGAAATGGTGATTGATGGCTTTATTTAAGATATATTTATTTCTATACCTTTTTGGTTTTCTTATACCTCAAAAAACTACTCATCCAGTCTTAAATAATATTAAGATCCCGGTTACTATTTCTCATCAAGGAGGAAATAAGGAATATCCAGATCAATCTATCTTAGCATTTAACAATTCAGTTAACCTAGGTATACAAGTATTAGAATTAGATGTTCATAAAACATTGGATGGAACAATTGTTATCCATCATGATGCATCAATTGACCGTCTTACAGATATGACTGGAATGATTAAAGAGATGAAATGGGCAGATTTGCAGAATGTTGATGGAGCTTATAATTGGACAATAAATGGAGAGGATTATCCATATAGAGGCAAAGGAATAAAAATCTTATCTTTATCGCAACTTATAGAGAAGTACCCTGATAAAATATATGATATAGAAATTAAACAAAGCGATCCACCAATTGAGGACGACTTATGTAATCTACTTAGAAATTATGATATAACTATAGATCAAGTAATAGTAGCATCATTCTACGATGATATAATTAATCGATTTCATGAGGTGTGCCCAGAAGTTGCAATATCTCTATCTGTAGATAAAGGGACAAAATTATATTTATTAAGCAGGATAGGATTAGAACGATTACTTCCAATAAATTCAGTAATTGCACAATTACCATTACAATTTTCCTCTCCTTTTGGAGATTTAAGCTTGGATAAGCGTTATATTAATGCTTTTTCTAAAGGAGACAGGCAAGTATGGGTATGGACTGTAGACGATTCAAGTGAAATGGAAGAAGTGCTTGAAATTGGAGCGCATGGAATACTAACAGATAGACCAGAAATATTAATGAATGTTATTCAAGAATAAACCCATGATATAAGCCCATATAATAGGGAAGGAGGAATACAGTACCATTCGCAAGAACACGCCCATCTTCTCCTGTATTTAAACGCCATGGATCCCGATTCCAATGGTTAAAATGTGATTCATCTACAGGAACAACCTTCCCATTTTTTCTATAACCACTTGCACTCATGTCATTATCGTCAAATGTTCTAGTTGATGGATGAAATTTGTTAATATCAATACGGTGGCTGTTAGTATGTTTCCAGTTAAATCGATCTAAAGGAAATCTAATTAGGGTCTCTACAGATTCTTCTAGCCATCCTTTATATGGTTCAAGTTCATATTTTCCCCATGGATCTTCAAAAATTAACCCTTTGCAAGCAGCTACAAATGCAAAATTGAAAAAAGGGTTTAATTCAGGCGCTTCTTGTTGCCATGCCATCCAAAATGATAAAGCATATCGAGAACGTAATTCCGGATCAGTTTCATAATTGATAAGATTATAATAACACATAAATGCCATCTCATCATCAGATTGATTTCCTGTTCCAAATCCACGTTGAAATTTCATATCTGTCATATTTTGTGCATAACCATGTTTATCTATAAGCATTTGTGCGATTTCCCGGTATTTATTATCACCAGTAATATGCGCTGTAGTTACTAAATAGGATAACAGACTTAGTGAATTCAAGCCTCTTTCTACAAACCATCTTTTATCAAAATTTAATTCTTCAGGGCTATATCTTGCCCAGCGAGTAGGTGTTCCATCATGTTCCATTAATTGAAAACCCTGTTCGATAATATGATCAGTAAGTCCTTTTATTTGTTCTCTTACTCTCTCTTTTTCAAATTCAGTATCTGCAACGAGATCATAATATAAAGCATATAGAAAGTAATGACCATCTAGCTCATCGGAACTTGTATCTGTTTTATAATACCATTTTCCATCAGCGCTTACTGGCCAACGTGGTTCGTATATTTTCCACATCGTGTCATCAGTCTCTTTCTTATGCTTATCTCTTTCAATTCTGCCAATATTTGGGTCGGGTCCACTGGTCGGCAATACGGTGCGAGCTACATAACCAGGAGGGGGCGAGTGTTTATTACCTTGAGTAACATCCCCAAGAAATACCATCGCATCAAACGCCTTTTTTGCCCGAACTTTTGCTTGAATACTGCCAGTTGCAGCATAGGCAAAGCATTCTCCAGCTCCATACATACTTGTCCAAAGACCATCATTGTCACTATCGTATTGTTTCCAATTCTGTTTCACACCAGGTTTTTCCATGGTGACTTCAAGAATAAACTCATATGGCGTTCTTCTAGAGTATCTATCTATTTCATCTTCATACCATTTCGCTTTTTCAGTAAGAGTAAAAGGTTTATGTTGTATTACACTTACCCCATTGGACGTTGCGAACCAAGCATCTCCGTTAGGAGTTATAGCTATCGATCGAATATAGTCATCAGGCAACCAGCGTTTTCCTTGTCTATATTCCCACACGTTTCCGTCATAATGTATTACTCCCTTTGTTGTACCAAACCAAATATCTCCAGAATTTCCAGCAGCCATAGTTGTAAAATCATTAAAGGGTAAGCCATCTTCACCTGTAAATAGATGCCATATTTCGTCATAATATCCTACTCCTTGAGGAGTAGCAAACCATAATCTACCAAAAGTGTCTATAGTAACTGCTCTTGCATCACGCAACCCCCAACTCCGATCCTTATTATAAGGTAATACTTGTCGCCATCCCTCTTTTGGTGATCGTAGTTTTAGTAATGCTGAATCAGTTGCTACATATGAAAACCCAGAACCTGAAACAGCTATTTGTCTAATATTTTTTGCTGGTATCTTTAACTCTACAGGTCTTGTATTAGGAGTAAAGGGAGGTTTCGAAGATTGTTTAAATGTATTTCCATATCTTCTCTCAAATAAGATGATATCATTTGATGTTCCAAGCATAATATTATTATAAAAACTAAGATCATTATTTTTTAATGGAATTTTATATCTTGATGGAATTATAATCGTTTTATCTAACCTTCCATTTTTAATTATATAAATTTTGCTATTTGATAGCATATTATTTTTTTCGTCACCACCTAATATAGCTACCTCATTACCATTTGAAGCCAAAAGCCAAATATCAGTATTTTCTAATCCATCAATATTTACCCATTGTTTATTAGAGTAAACTATTAGTCCTTTAGATGTGGAAACAAAAACTGTTCCATCATTTGTGGAAACAATATCTCTAACATCATTACTTGGTAAACCATTATCTGAATTAAATATAATTCGCTGTTCTTGCAAAAACGTTCCCACAGATAGGGAACCAGGCGAGTTTCCAAATAGGAATAATAATAATAAGTTGAATATTGAAATTAATCGAATCATAAATAAATAAAATATTGTATTATTTTGTATGAATTTAATCTATAAGTAGATGAAATGTCAGCTTATAGATACCCTTTTAGCTTTATAAATGATGATAGTAATTTATATAATGACCAAATTGAAAATTTATACAATGAAAGAGTATTACATTAATTAATGATTCAAGGACTTTTATCTGACCCTTCTTTTATACCCGTTACAATAGTTTTTGCTCTATTTGTTTTATTTTCCTATTGGCAAAAATTAAATAAGTATATTGTCCATCTATCTATTGTATATGTTGCGTTTCTTGTTTTTACTGTCATATCATACAGAGAATATGTTCAAGCTGAGGTAGAAGATGCTAATCTGGCCATCGAAGACTCATATAGTGAAGATGTAGATACCATATTAACTGTACAAACGAATAGCTATAAGGATGACAAAGCAGACTTCGAATCCTCTAGTGCTTTTGTAATAAAAGAATATATTCCTAAAGAAGTGAAAATGGATAACTCACCAAAGACAATTTCAGTAAAAAGGTTAATTGTATGTGAAAATATAAATTTTAAGCTAAGGAAACCTATAAGGATTCGAGATGTATTTCTAGATACTACATCGAGAATTTATTGTTTTGCTGGTATAAAGAATCCAGATAAGTCTGAAAATATTTCTCACTATTGGGAATACAATGGAGAACCATATGCTAAGGTACATATGAATATTAGCGTATCTGAATATTTTCGCTGTTGGTCTTATGTAACTCCTAAAGAGGGGAACACAGGTCAATGGTCTATATCCGTTATTGATGATCAAAATAATATTTTAGAGAAACAGGAATTTACAATTGAGCCATATGCAGATAGTGGGAATTAATCGCTTAATTATAAAATTAATATTATTATTTATTTTATTTCCTACATGTAATAATAATAAAAAATCTTATTCAAAAATTCCCATCATATGGAAAGAAATAAATTGGAACAAATATGATGGGATAAAAATACTTAAAGGTAGAAATAATATCTTACCAATAAATGCATGGGTTGCAATTATAAATAATAATGATCCTACTATAGATATCGATGTGATAGTTTCAGATGACTTGGATCGCAAAGAAACATTATCACAATTTTCAAAAAAAAATAAAGCAAAAGTGGTAGTGAATGGCGGTTATTTTCTTATGAATAAAAATCCTACTGAACATGTAGGCCTCTTATATGTAAATAATCAAACTATATCTCCAGCATTAAAATCATTAATTAGAAATAATAAACGGTATTTTACAGCTAGAGGAGCTTTAGGGTTTTTAGATAACGGTGATATTGATATTGCATGGGTCACAAGTAGAAATGATTCTCTATTCTATTTCCCAGAGCCTGTAGAAAATTCTCCTGACAAACCTGTCAATTCATTTGATTTTACTAAATCATTACTTTGGGATGTAGATGATGCAATTCATGCTGGTCCCGTTTTGATGCATAATGGAGAAATTAGGATCACTACTAATGAGGAAGTCTTTTTTGGGTCTTCTATACCTAAAATACATCCTCGAACCGCTGCGGGTTATCGCAAAAACGGTGAATTGGTGTTGTTAGTTATAGATGGAAGACAAGTTAATAGTCGCGGTGTGGACTTAATGGAGCTAGCTATCATTATGAAAGATTTAGATTGTATTGAGGCGATTAACTTGGATGGGGGAGGATCTAGCGCTATGGTGGTTGATGGAAAATTGATCAATCGTCCTTCAGGAACATCAAGTCAAAGAGAAGTTATGTCTGCCATAGCAATATCTTTAAGAAACTGAATTAATTAAAGTGTAATTATTATGCGTAAATCACATAAGATAGCGATATTAGGAACTGGATTTATTGCAGATTTCTATACTGCTACTTTGCATTCTCAAAGAACGTTGGATCGTGTACATACTGTATACTCTCGATCGATAGATAAAGGTAATCAATTTAAGGAAAAATGGAGTATAAGTAATTGCACAAATGATATGCACGCTGCTATACATGATAATGATGTAGATACTGTAATAATTGGTTTACCAAATCATCTTCATAAAGATGCAGTTTTGGCTGCTGCGGAGGCAGGGAAATCTATTTTATGTACAAAACCTTTAGGAAGAACATCAAAAGAAGCATTAGAAATGTTAGATGCAGTTGAAAAACAAGGAGTGTTTAATGGATACTTAGAAGATTTAGTATATCCACCAAAAACATTAAAAGCTATTCATTCGGTAAATGATGGCTCTATTGGTAAAGTTATGTGGGCTCGTTCACGAGAAACACATCCTGGTCCTCATAGCGATTGGTTTTGGGATAATGATCTTGCTGGTGGTGGTGCAATTATAGATATGGGCTGTCATTGTGTAGAAATTATACGGAATTTTATCGGTAAAGGCATACGTCCTGTTGAAGCGATGTGCTGGTCAGATACTTTGGTGCATCCAATCGAAGGGGAGGATCATGGTATCGGCTTAATACGATTTGAAAATGGAGCAATAGGTCAATTTGAGGTTAGCTGGGCCTTTAGAGGCGGTATGGACTTGAGAGATGAAATATCTGGAACAGAAGGAACTATATGGCTTAATCACTGGTTAAGGACAGGTTTCGAAATGTTTACATCAGGTTCTAAAGGAGGATATGTTGCAGAAAAAGCTGAAGGGGACAGTGGTTGGTTATTCCCCGTTGGTGATGAGGCAGCAGAGCTTGGGTATAGGCATATGTTTAATGATATGTTTGAAGCTATGGATAATGAAGAAGAACCAATGGAGACATTTTATGATGGATATATTGTAAATACTATAATTGATGCATGCTATAAGTCCGCTCAAACAAAACAATGGGAGCCTATAAATATTTCTTTATGGCGAGGAGAAGAAAATGTGCCTCATATAAGAAATACAAAAGAAATTGATGGTCATATATTAATTAAAACAGAAGTCATGCCAGATGGTACTACTAAGCAAATATTAAAAGATCCAGAAACTGGTAAGATATCTGAAAGGTATATTTAATTAATATTATAATTAAATGAATTATTTTAGAAAATTATATAACT
>CEVM01059363.1_pt1 | contig 18992 bp, 22 predicted proteins | sample 531481 | NCBI WGS metagenome assembly CEVM01 (sample SAMEA2623649, study PRJEB7988) | marine metagenome | biome: marine biome (ENVO:00000447); feature: mesopelagic zone (ENVO:00000213) & marine oxygen minimum zone (ENVO:01000065); material: "saline water (ENVO:00002010), including plankton...
GGGCGTCATCGACGAGGCGCTGGCTAGCGACAACACCGCCAAGGGCGCTGAGTTCGCCGCGCAGGCCAAGGCTGCGCTGCCGACGCCGGAGGCGAAGAACGCGGCGTGGTCATCGCTTGTCGACTCGGATCGCCTGCCCAACACGCTCGTACGCGCCGCAGGTCTCGGCTTCACGCACCCCGCCGGTGTGCTGCTGCTCGACGAGTTCGTGGACCAGTACTTCGCGATGTTGCTTCCCGTCTGGGAGTCGCGCACGTACAAGATCGCCGAGTACCTCGTGCTGGGCCTGTACCCCGCGCCGCTGGCAAACGCGAAGCTCCGCGACGCGACACGCGCGTGGCTCTCCGCCAACGGGGAAGCGCCAGCGGCGCTGCGCCGGCTTGTGGCAGAAAACCTCGCCGGCGTGGAACGCGCCCTTGCGGTCCAGGAGCGCGACGCGCTCTGACGTATCAACGCGGGGGAAGCACCACTTCGGTAGTACTTCCCCCGCGCTCGTGTCCGCCTTGCGATGGATGTTTCTCGGCGGTGACCTCCGTAGCGTGGAGGCATGATCGTTGCAGAGCAGCTCACGAAACGCTACGGAGACAAACTCGCCGTAGACAATGTCTCCTTCACCGTGCCGCCGGGGAAGGTCACCGGGTTCCTCGGCCCGAACGGGGCGGGCAAATCCACCACGATGCGGATGATCGTGGGCCTTGACCGTCCGACCGCTGGTCGCGTGACCGTGAACGGCGCGCGGTACCAGTCGATGCGGGCGCCTCTGACGGAAGTGGGCGTTCTCCTCGACGCGAAAGCTGTTCACACGGGGCGGTCCGCCCGTAACCACCTGCGCGCGATCGCTGCAACCCACGGTTTCGGTCGGGCCAGGGTCGACGAAGTCATCGAACTGACCGGTATCGCCTCTGTGGCCGGTCGCCGCGCCGGCACCTTCTCGCTCGGTATGGGACAACGTCTGGGGATCGCAACCGCACTGCTCGGTGACCCGCACACGTTGATCTTGGACGAGCCGGTGAACGGTCTGGATCCCGAGGGCGTGCGGTGGGTACGGCAGTTCGTGCGTTATGTCGCGGGTGAGGGACGTACGGTGCTTTTGTCGAGTCATCTCATGAGCGAGATGGCACAGACAGCAGACCGCATCGTCGTGCTCGGACGCGGCAAGGTTCTCGCCGAGGGTGATCTGCCCGACCTCGTTCAGGAATGGACGAGCACAGCCGTGACAGTGCGATCGCCTCGGCTGACCGAGCTCATCAGCGAAATAGAAGGATCGGAGGTCACCGTGACCTCGAACGAACCGGAGCTTGCGACGATCACGGGGCTGACAGCTGCACGCATCGGCGATCTTGCCGCGGCTCGCGGCATCCCGCTGCACGAACTCACGCCCCATGCCGGTTCTCTCGAGGATGCCTACCTTGCTCTCACCGGCGAGGCCGTCGAGTACCGGACGAAGGAGATCGCATGACCACCGCCACTGCCACCCCCACTCGAACGGTCGAACACGCCGGCACGCACCGCCTCAACGGTGCGAACTTGCTGCGCAGCGAGGCGATCAAAGTGACAACCCTGCGCTCCACGTGGTGGTCGCTCGGGATCGCTCTCGTTCTCTCCCTGGCGATCTCGTGCCTCATTGCAGCGAGCTCCCGGGACTTTCCGAACCCACTGCCTCCCATCTCGGCGATCCTGTCGCCGACACAGTTCACGATGCTCGTAGCCGGCATCCTCGGTGCGATCGTGATCACCGGCGAATACTCGACCGGCATGATCCGTTCGACGCTTACCGCGGAGCCCCGCCGCGGAGCCGTGCTGATCGCCAAGGCCGTGGTCATCGGAGTGATCATGGCCCTGGCCACAGCCGTCACCTACGCCGTGGCGATCGCAGCCACCGCGCCATTGCTGGCCACGGGCATCGACTGGGGAACGCCAGCGGACTCGATCATTCCGCTCTCCTACGGGGTGCTCTCGATGGTCTCGTTCACACTGTTGGGACTCGGCGTCGGGTTCATCGTGCGAAACGGCGCCGGCGCCATCGCGATCACCGTCGGCATCCTGTTCGTTCTTCCCATCGTCTTCCAGTTGTTCTCGCTCGCTGGCGAGAGCTGGCAGTGGCTCGTGGATCTCGGCGCCTACCTGCCGATGACCGCAGCTTCGACGCTCACGGCCGTTGGAGCCACCGACGTCGTCGCACCCCTTCTCACGCTCATCGGCTGGGCGATCCTCCCGTTGATCGGCGGGTGGGTGCTGCTGCGCAGCCGCGACGCGTGAGCGATGAACCGGGGCGGTCCGAACCCGGCGACAACGCTGAGACGAGAGTCCTAGGATTCTCGTGATGCGCCAGTTCGAGACCGCCCCGGCACCCGCGACCCCGTGGGAGAGCTTCCTCGCCATACTCGGCGAGATCGGCGGCACGCTCCTGCAGGTCGCGATCGTCCTCGTGAGCGCCGTGGTGGTCGTCTGGGTGCTGCGACTGATCATCCGTCGGGTCGTTCGTCGGGTGGTCGAAGGCGCCAAATCCCGCGCTCGCGTCGACGACACGCAGGCGCTCGAACGGTCGCCGTTGGCATCCGTTCGCGTCGTGCAGCGGACCCGCACCCTCGGGTCGATCCTGCAGAACATCGTGAACGTCACCGTCGTGATCGTCGCGATTCTGCTGATCATCCTGATCCTCGCGGGACCTCAGGTGATGGGCTCGTTCACGTTGCTGAGCGCGGCCATCGGGGCCGGCCTCGGTTTCGGCGCACAGAACATCGTCAAAGACGTGCTCAACGGGATCTTCATCGTCGCCGAAGACCAGATCGGCATCGGTGACGTCGCTGACCTGGGGCTTGCCACCGGCGTCGTCGAATACGTGAGTGTCCGCATCACCCAGGTTCGCGACGTCAACGGCACGCTGTGGTTCGTGCGCAATGGCGAAATCACCCGCATCGGCAACATGTCACAGGGATGGTCGCGCGCAATCATCGACCTCGCCGTACCGGTGAATGCCGATGTCGACGAGGTCGAACAAGCGATGCTGGATGCCGCGCGCGCTCTCGCACAGGAGCCGAAGTGGCGCAGCCGCATCATCGAGGATCCCGAAGTGTGGGGGCTGGAGTCGGTCTCGGGCGACGCGTTGGTCATCCGGATCGTGATCAAGACACGGGCAGGGGCGAAGGACGACGTCGCGCGCGAACTGCGCATGAGACTCAAGCGCGCGATCGATGGGCTCGGACTCACCCTGCCGCAGATGAACTCCATCATGCTGTCCGGTCTCGAGACGGCCGGCAGGGTGCGTGGCGCCAACCCGCCCCGGACCAAACCCACCCCCATCGCGCAGCCCGGGGTTCCGGATCGGCCCGTGTGGCGAGCCAAGCGAACGAGTAAGAAAACGGATGCCGACTCCGAGGCATCCGGGGAAGCAGAGCAGTGAGCACGCCCGAGCAGCAGTCGTTCTATGAGGCAGTCGGCGGACATGAGACGTTCGTGCGCATCGTCGATGGCTTCTACCGCGGGGTCGCCGGTGACCCGGTGCTGCGGCCCATGTACCCCGAAGAGGACCTCGGGCCGGCGAAGGAGCGCCTCTTGATGTTCCTCGAACAGTATTGGGGCGGACCGACGACCTACAGCCAGCAGCGGGGTCATCCCCGCCTTCGGATGCGGCACGCACCCTTTCCGGTGAATCCTGACGCACGCGACCGATGGCTCGCACACATGCGCGCCGCCGTCGACGAGGTCGGATTGTCGCCCCTGCACGAAGAAACCCTCTGGGACTACCTGAGTCGTGCCGCGCATGCCATGGTGAACACGTTCGAACGAACCGAGATCGGGCCCGGGGCTGGCGGTCGCGCAGACATCCCGCTGACCTCCGAGAACTGACACACACGACGACGGTATTCCACGACAAGGGAGTCGCATGACCGAAGCATCCGTTCACCGAACCGACGTCCTCGTGATCGGCTGGGGGCTGGCTGGACTCGTCGCCGCCGCAGAGGCAGTCGCGGCGGGCAAGCGTGTCACGATCATCGACCAGGAGCCACGCACCAACGTCGGTGGGCAGGCGTGGTGGTCTTTCGGTGGGCTGTTCTTCGTCGACTCGCCCGAGCAGCGGCGGATGGGCATTCGGGACAGCATCGAACTGGCACGAGAGGACTGGTTCGGCACAGCGGGTTTTGATCGGGCAGAGGACGCCTGGCCACGCCGCTGGGCCGAGGCCTACCTCGAGTTCGCCGCAGGTGAGAAGCGCAGCTGGCTGCGCGAACGCGGCGTGGGATTCTTCCCGGTCGTCGGCTGGGCAGAGCGCGGCGGCTACACCGCCGGCGGTCCCGGCAATTCCGTGCCCCGCTTTCACATCACGTGGGGAACCGGCCCGGGTCTTGTCGCACCCTTCCAGGCTGCACTCGAGGATGCCGAGCGTGCCGGAACACTCACGGTGCTCCCCCGCCACCGCGTGACCTCCCTCACGCTGCGAAACGGCGCCGTGACAGGAGCTGCCGGCGACGTGCTGGCGCCCTCCAGCGCCGCCCGTGGTGTGGCAACGTCGCGGGACGTCGTCGGCACCTTCGAGATCGAGGCTGGCGCAACGGTCGTCGCATCCGGAGGAATCGGCGGCAACCACGACCTCGTGCGCCAGTGGTGGCCCGAGAGACTGGGAGCAGCTCCCGCCGACATGGTGGCAGGCGTACCCGCGTACGTCGACGGATCAATGCTCGAAGTCACGGAGACCGCGGGGGCGAACCTCATCAACCGCGACCGCATGTGGCATTACGTCGAGGGCATCCAGAACTGGGACCCGATCTGGCCGCTGCACGGCATCCGGATCCTGCCGGGCCCGTCCTCGATCTGGCTCGATGCAACCGGCGCGCGCCTCCCCGTTCCGCTGTTCCCCGGGTTCGACACGCTCGGCACCCTCGCGCACCTTCGAGCCACCGGCCACGACCATTCCTGGTTCGTGCTCTCACAGCGGATCGTCGAGAAGGAGTTCACGCTCTCGGGCAGCGAACAAAACCCCGACCTCACCGGCAAGGATGTGCGACTGCTCCTGCGATCGCGGCTCGGAAAGGGCGCTGCCGGTCCCGTCCAAGCCTTCCTCGACCATGGCGCCGACTTCGTCATCCGCGACGACCTCGACAGCCTCATCGAGGGCATGCGGGCCCTGCCTGGCGGCGAAGCCCTGGATGCCGACCGGGTGCGTTTCGAGGTCGAGGCGCGAGACCGCGAGATGGACAACGACTTCACCAAAGACGCCCAGGTCGCGATGCTGCGCTCGGCTCGCGCCTACCGCGGTGACAGGCTCGTCCGCACGGCTGCCCCGCATCGCATCACCGACCCCGCTGCAGGACCTCTGATCGCTGTCAAGCTGCACGTGTTGACGCGCAAGTCGCTCGGCGGCATCGAGACCGACCTCTCCGGGCGGGTTCTCGGACCCAGCGGCGAGCCGATCGCGGGCTTGTTCGCCGCAGGCGAGGCCAGCGGGTTCGGCGGCGGAGGCGTGCACGGTTATCGCGCGCTCGAAGGGACCTTCGTCGGAGGATGCCTGTTCTCCGGTCGGGCAGCCGGGCGAGGCGCGGCTGCGACCGTGTGACCGATTGCTGCGTCCAGCGTCAGGTCAGTCCGCCGTCAACCGAGCGACCGTATGCTGACGGTTCGTCGCGGACCATGACCGGCGTGTCGCGGTTGAGGCTCTCGCCGCGGAAGAACGACTTCGCGCGCGGGAAGAGGAACCACAGGAACATCAGCAACACGCCGAAAGCGAGTGCGCCGACGCCGAGAACGAACGTGCCGCCGACACCGAAGAGCACCGTATAGCCGTAGTCGACGTTGTACATGTCGATGGCCGACTGGACGAATGCGTAGGTCAGCATCAGCGCACCGAGCAACGGGAACAGGAACTTGTAGAAGAAGTTCCGCCGTGAGGTGAACAGCTCGCGACGGAAGTACCAGACGCACGCATAGCCCGTGATTCCGTAGTAGAACGCGATAGCGAGCCCGAGCGAGAGGATCGAGTCCTGCAGGATGCTGTCGCTGATCAGCGTCATCCCGACGTAGTACACGACCGCGACGATCCCCATGACGAGGGTCGAGAACGATGGCGTCTTGAAGCGCGGATGCACCGTCGCAAACCTCCTGGGGAGAGCGCGGTAGGCGGCCATTGCGAGGGTGCCGCGCGCTGTCGGGAGGATCGTCGTCTGCGTCGACGAGATCGCAGACACCATGACCGCGACGACCAGCACCCACCCGAGCGGACCGAGAAGGCCGTCTTTGATGGCGATGAAGAAGTCGTCGGCGTTGGCTTCGTTGCCAAGGCCCGTCGGTCCATCGCCGAGCCCGGCATACATCATCGCCGCGATCGTCACCGCAACGTAGGTGAACAGCAGGATGACTGTCGTGAGCAGTGCGGCGCGTCCGGGGATTCGCCGGGGATCCTTCGTCTCTTCATTGAGCGCCAGCGTCGTGTCCCAGCCCCAGTAGATGAACAGGGCGAGCAGGATTGCCTGCACGAAGCCGCTCCAGTCGCCGATCGCGAACGGGCTCAGCCAGGACCACTCGAACGGAGTCGGATCGGGTGCGCTGCCTGAGAAGAAGTGCCAGAGGGCCGCGACGATGAAGATCGCGAGTGCGAGATACTGCAGGCCGAGCAGGATGTTCTGAACCCTCTCGCCGATCTCGACACCGCGCCAGCTGACCCACGTCATCGCGACGATGAAGACGACGCCCGTCGCGGTGACCAGCAGCGCATTGTCGGCAAGGAGAGCGTCCTGGGGGCTTCCGACGATGCCGTCGACAAGCGCCCAGAGATAGATCCCGCTGATCTGCGCGAGGTTTGCCAGCACGACCATGCCGGCCACGGCGACTCCCCAGCCGCCCATCCATCCCACCCACGGACCGAAGGCTTTCGTTCCCCAGGTGAACGTGGTCCCGCAGTCGGGAATCTCACGGTTGAGTTCCCGGTACGCGTAGGCGATGAAGAGCATCGGCACGAACGCCAGGACGAAGATTATCGGCGCCTGCGCACCCACCGCGATGACGATGAACCCGAGCGTTGCAACCAGCGAGTACACCGGCGCCGTCGATGCCAACCCGACGACGGTCGATCCCCACAAGCCCAGCGTGCCGGCTGCCAACCCCTTGCCCTCGGGTGCCGTGAAGGTAATCGGTGCAGTCGCCATTCCGTCACCGTAGGGGCACGGCGAATTCGCGGTCAAGCATATGCTTCGGCCGGCCCTCAGCCGAGGAGGCCCCCGGCCTGCGGCCCGCGCGGGTTCATCCCGGATCTGCGCACCAGAACGTGCCCGCGGCGAAGAGACAACCGCACCCATGCACCGGTTTCGCGCATCGACACACTCTCGACGTCTGGCCCGAGAAAGCCAAGCACCTGGGCGACGAATCCGACGCCGCGCGGTAGTCCGCCGAGGCCTGCATCCGGCGCTCCCCACACCGCTGCACGGATCTGACGCACCACATCCTCACCCGCATTCGTGGGGACCGACGTCGCGACCTCCTCCATGCCGCGGTGGGCAGCCGCGGCCAGGTCGGTCGAGGCGATCTCACCGGTCACCGTCCAGCCCGACACCGGCGGGGAGATACCGGCCCAGGCCGCGCGCACGCCCGCGTCGGGCAATTCGAGTGTGACGCCGTGCGCCCGCAGAGAAGCGCCGTCGACGACCAGGTCGCATACGAGTTCCGGGTCGGCGGCGAGAGCGCGAACACCCAGAATGGTCGGCGCGGTATCCAGGATGCCGCGTGGCGCAATGGGTGCGCAGGACATGACGAGGATGCCGCCGCTTGCCCGTAACCGCACGGCGCCGTCTCCGACGCGCGCTGCGCGAGAGGCAAAGGTCTGCGCGTCCACGGCGGTCTCGGGATCGGCGAGATTCAGGGGCGTCGACATCCGACCTAAACTACCAAGCGGAACAGCTGCCGCGGCCGCGGCGATACCAGCAAGCTACGGGAGAACCGATGACCGACGGCGCCACGAACACCCCCAGGGAGGTCGTCGAAGCCGATCCGGTAGCTTCGCTCCTTGCCGTTCTCACGCTTTCCTTCAGCGGTGCCCGGACGACGGAGGACATCTTCACCGGCGTCTCCCAGTCGATGCCGCTCGGACGTGTGTACGGCGGCCAGGTGCTGTCCCAGTCCATCGTGGCGGCATCGCACACGCTGCCGCCCGGACGAACCGTCCACTCGATGCACGGGTACTTCCTGCGACCGGGAGACTCCTCTGCGGGAATCACTTTCGCGGTGGATCGGATCCACGACGGGCGATCATTCTCGACCCGCCGAACGCAGGCGTACCAGGATGGCGTGCCGATCTTCTCGATGATCGCCTCATTCCAGGATGAGGGCCCTGGCGTGGAACACGCGGAGCCGATGCCGAGCGGCATCCCTCACGCGGACGAGCTCCCCGACCTCGAGGATCACCTGGTCGGTCTGCATCCCATGAGCAAGCGCATGTTCACCGACCGGCCGCTCGATGTGCGCCATGTTCCCGGCCCCATCTATCTTCACGTGGAAGGCGAGCACGTCCCTCACCAGGCGGTGTGGCTTCGTACGCGCCGATCGCTGCCCGACGACCCCGACCTGCATCGCGCCGCGCTCGCTTACCTGAGCGACATGACGATCCAGGAGTCGGTGCTGCGCGCTCACGGCGTCGCCTGGTCAACCCCGGGACTCAAGGTTGCGAGCCTCGACCACGCCATGTGGTGGCACCGGTTCGCGCGGGTCGACGAGTGGTTGCTCTACGTTCAGGAATCACCCAGTGCCCGTGGAGGCCGGGGTCTCGCTACCGGCAGAATCTATTCCTCGGAAGGAATACTGGTGGCGAGCGTCGCGCAGGAGATCACGATCCGCCTGCCGCACGACCGCGACTGACCTGCTTAGCGTCTGGTCTGAGCCCGCTCAGCGGCGGTGTCCGTATCGCAATGGTTCACCGACGTAGGGTGCCCAGGCTTCCTGTTCGACCTCGCTCAGACGGACGGGCCTGCCGGTTTCGGCATCCACCTTCACAACAACCGTCGTTGCACGCGCGTAGATCTGCTGGCCGTCCGCGCCGGCGGTCTCCAGGGGGCTGCAGACCTCGTAGCACACGTCGATGCTGGAACCGCCGAGCCTGCCGAACCAGAGCTGGACGTCCAACGGATGCCGCTGGTAGGGAACAGGGAGCAGGTACTCGATCTCCTGGCGAGCAATGAGCGTCAGGACGCCGGCGTGCAGACTCGAGTCCATGACGGCCGTTGGCGGTGCACTCTCGCCGGCGCCGGGCCGCCAGAACGCGCGAACCCGCGCCTCTTCGAGGAGCTTGAGCATCGAGGTGTTGTTGACGTGATTGAATGCGTCGAGGTCGCCCCACCGCAGGTGGATCGGTAGGTGCAGCCGAGCCCCGCCGGGCACACTTGCTTCGGTCTCGCTCATTGCCGGGTCAGTCGCGTGTGAGCTTGCGGTACGTGGAACTCGCGCGGTTGAGCGCATCCGGCCCCAGGCGCTCAAGCTTGTTCTTCTCGTAGGCCTCGAAGTTGCCCTCGAACCAGTACCACGCATCCGGGTTCTCGTCGGTACCTTCGTAGGCAAGGATGTGAGTCGCGATGCGGTCGAGGAACCACCGGTCGTGGGTGATGACCACGGCGCAACCCGGGAACTCGAGCAGGGCGTTCTCCAGAGACTGAAGAGTTTCGACATCAAGGTCGTTCGTCGGCTCGTCGAGCAGCAGGAGGTTGCCGCCCTCCTTGAGGGTGAGTGCCAGGTTGAGGCGGTTCCGCTCACCACCAGAGAGGACGCCTGCCTTCTTCTGCTGGTCAGGTCCCTTGAAGCCGAACTTCGACACGTAGGCACGCGAGGGAATCTCCGTCTTACCGACCGTGATGATGTCCAGCCCGTCGGACACGACCTCCCACAGCGTCTTTGTGGGATCAATGTTCGAGCGGGACTGGTCGACGTAGCTGATCTTGACCGTCTCGCCGATCTTCAAGTCGCCGCCATCGAGCGGCTCAAGGCCGACTATGGTCTTGAACAGCGTCGTCTTACCCACACCGTTGGGGCCGATGACACCGACGATGCCGTTGGGAGGAAGGCTGAAGCTCAGTCCATCGATGAGGGAACGACCGTCGAACCCCTTCTGGAGCTTCTTGGCTTCGATCACGACGCTTCCCAGGCGCGGCCCCGGCGGAATCTGGATCTCCTCGAAGTCGAGCTTGCGAGTGCGCTCGGCCTCGGCGGCCATCTCTTCGTATCGAGCCAGACGAGCCTTCGACTTGGCCTGACGACCCTTCGCGTTCGAGCGAACCCAGTCGAGTTCCTCCTTCAGCCGCTTGGCAAGCTTCGCGTCTTTCTTGCCCTGGACATCCAGCCGCTCGGCCTTCTTCTCGAGGTAGGTCGAGTAGTTGCCTTCGTAGCCGATCAGTCGGCCGCGATCGACCTCCGCGATCCACTCAGCGACATTGTCGAGGAAGTACCGGTCGTGGGTGATGGCGATCACAGCACCTGCGTACTTCTGCAGGTGCTGCTCGAGCCAGAGCACGCTCTCGGCGTCGAGGTGGTTCGTCGGCTCGTCCAGCAGGAGCAGGTCAGGCTTTTGCAGCAGGAGCTTCGTGAGGGCGACGCGGCGCTTCTCGCCACCCGAAAGGAGCGAAATCTGCGCGTCCCCCGGGGGTGTGCGCAGCGCATTCATCGCCTGGTCGAGTTGCGAATCGAGGTCCCACGCGTCTGCCGCGTCGATCTCTTCTTGCAGCGTGCCCATCTCGGCCAGCAGGCTGTCGAAGTCAGCGTCAGGGTCGCTCATCAGGCCCGAGATCTCGTTGAACCGATCCAGCTTGGCCTTGACCGCGATCCCGTCTTGGATGTTCTCGAGAACGGTCTTGGATTCGTCGAGCTCCGGCTCCTGCATCAGGATGCCGACACTGAACCCCGGGGTAAGGATCGCCTCTCCGTTTGACGGGGCGTCAAGGCCCGCCATGATCTTCAGGATCGTCGACTTTCCGGCACCGTTGGGGCCGACCATTCCGATCTTCGCTCCCGGGAGGAACGCCATCGTCACGTCGTCGAGGATCAGCTTCTCGCCCACAGCTTTGCGGGCGCGGACCATCTGATAGATGTACTCAGCCATAACCTGTCCAGTCTACGGGCCGACCGGGTGCTGCCTACGCCTCACCAGTCGATGGGACGGGTGTCTCCGATGAGGCAGCGACCGGTCTGAAGGCCCGGCATCACGGCAACGACAGGATCCCCGGTCGAGGGCCCGACCTGGCCGACAAGGCATTCCTCGCCCCACCGCACCGAGAACTGGATGCTCTCGGCCGGATTGCCGACCGTTGACTCGTCGTAGGTGACCTCCATGGCCGACTTGTCGAAGCCGACCTGAGTGAGCCCGTCGACATACGCGCGCCCCTGGAAACGCCCGTCGGTTGCCCACACAGCCGCAACCACGTCAGCGAAGAACGGGAGCGCCTCGTCGGCTGTAGTTGCATCGCTCACCTGCTGCGGAGCTGCGGAAGCTGTCTCCGTCGGGGTTGGTGTCGCCGTGACCGTCGGCGTCGGCGATGGCTCGGGCGTCGCGGTACACCCCGCGAGTACCCCGACAACCAGTGCCGCGCTGACAGCCGGGGCGATCCGGCCGAAGCGGGAACGTCCCGTGACAGGGGTCGGAGTAGTCATTCCAGCGGCACGCACGCAGAGGAGTCTAGAGCCACTCTCCCGACCGCTCCCTGGGAGGCTAGAAGGGCGTTTCGCCGGCAAGCGCGGCAGCCGGGGCTGCACCGTCCAGTCCCGGCGCAGCCCACGCATCCTGGTCTTCGCCGGCACTCGCGGGCGGGGCGGACGCGGCCCCTTCTGCGGTTGCCTGCTTGGTGTAGGTCGTGGTTCCCCACCGCAGATCATGGCCGACGGTGTCGGCATCGATATCGATGCTGATGCCCTTCTTGCCGCCGGACTCCCAGGGGCGAAGCCGCAGACGGCCGGTGACCACCAGCGGCTCGCCCTTGGTGACCGAGGCCGCGATGTGTTCGGCAAGTCCCCGGAAAGCCGAAACGTTGTACCAATTGGTTCCGTCGTCGACCCACGTGCCGCTCTGGCGATCAAAGCGACGCTGTGCACTCCCCAGCCGGAAGTTGACGATCGGGAGTCCCCCAGCTGTGACCTTGAACTCGGGGGGCCCCGCGACATTTCCGGTGACGGTGATGATGTCCTGCATTTCTCCCTTTCCCGCCCGGATCGGTTCCGGGCTGCGCTGGTACCCGAGTGCCCGTCGGGTACCAGCGCCGAGATCAGGCTCGCCGATCAGCGGGAGCTATGCCGCCCCGCGCTGCCGAGAGGTGCACAGGTGGCGCGCCGGGGCGGCTGGGGAGGAAGGCTCAGGCCGTCACATACTCCGCGAAGCGCGCCCGCACCTTGTTCACCTTGGGGACGGCGACCGCCAGGCAGTACCCCTGCGTGGGGTTCTTCGCGAAGAAGTCCTGGTGATACTCCTCCGCGGCGTAGAACTCACCGAGGGGCTCGATCGTCGTGACGATTCCGCCGTCCCACCACTCAGCCGCGCGATCGCGCGCAGCCTCGAAGAGCTCCCGCTGATGATCGTCGGCGGGAAACATCGCGCTGCGGTACTGGGTTCCGATGTCGTTTCCCTGTCGGTTCAGCTGTCGCGGATCGTGCATCGTGAAGAAGGCATCCAGGATGACGTCGTCCGAGATGACGTCGGGATCGAAGGTGACGGCGACGGCCTCGGCGTGCCCGGTACGGCCCGTGCAGACCTGCTCATAGGAGGGGTTCTCGACGGTGCCGCCGACATACCCCGAAACGACCGACGACACTCCGCGAAGAGCGCGGTACGCCGCGTCGAGACACCAGAAGCAGCCGCCTGCGAGAACGAACGTGTGCATGATTTCTCCTTGTTGTGGCGCCGGGTTCTCGGCGCCACTGGCAACAACAGTCTCGCGCGTATTGCTGTTCCCTGCGATGTGTCGGAGGTCGGATCTATGTTCGATCTCAGGGAGACACTGATGCAGACCTCACAGATACAGCTCGTGCCGATCGGGATCGACGCCTGGCGCGTCGTTGATGCGGGCCGCGGGCCGATCGGTCACCTGCGCGTCGATCGCGACGCTCAGGGTGAGCACTTCGCGGTGAAACGCTTCCACCCGAGTGACAGGCAATTCCATGCGCTCGGACGGTTCTGGAGCCGCGATGACGCCGTCGAGGCCCTCCTGCTGTCGACCTGACGTCTGTCCCGAGGTCGGCGACTCAGACCGGTGAGCTCCAGAGGTCCCGGACACCGTGCGGAGCATCTCGAAGCACGCCCGGCCAGACGTCCGCAAGAATCTCGACGGCCCGGCGCAGGTCGCCGGGGGGTGCGGTAAACGGAATGCGTAGGTGCCGTTCGTTTCCGCCATCTGGCGCGAACCTCGGACCGGCCGACAGGAGCAGTCCGGCCGTCCTGGCTTGGAGCACCAGCGCCGAACTCAATGGCGCGTTCAGCTCGACCCAGAGGGCGACTCCCCCATCAACCGAGGGCACGCGCCACTCCGGCAGCCGTTCCGCCAGCGCTGAGACCAGCGCATCCCGTCCCTCGCGCAGGAACTCACCGCGATGTCGCGCGATCTCGGGCAGCCGCGGAATCAGCCCGGTTGCCACTGCCTGTTCGAACTCCGGTGTACCGAGGTCGTACGCCGGGCGTTCCTGCACGAGCCGGTCGATGAGGTCATGGTCGGTCCGTATCCACCCGACACGCAAACCTCCCCACACGGTCTTGCCGAGCGACCCGACGCGCACCACGAGGGATTCATCGGTCGCCTGGAAACCGCGGTCCTGGGATCCTCGATCGATGTCGAGGTCGGCGGTCGTCTCGTCGATCGCCAGGAGGGTTCCAGAGCGCTGTGCAGCCGTCATGATGGTCTCGCGCTCGTACGCCGACATACTGCGGCCCGTCGGGTTCTGGAAGTCGGGCATGAGGTAGGCAAGGGAGGGGCGGGTGCGAGCGAAGGACTCGGCGACGCGCTCGAGATCCCATCCGCTTTCGGCCGCTACCGGGATGCCGACGAGCCGCCCGCCGGCGCGACGGAGTGCGTCGGCTGCATGCGGATACGTGGGGGTCTCGATCGCGACGCGATCGCCGCGTCCGATGAGCACGCTCGCAAGCAGGTGGATCGCGCTCTGGGCACCGGCGGTGATCATGATCTGGCGAGACTCGGTCGGCAGTCCCCGAGCGCGGAACAGCTCGGCGATGGCTTCGCGCAGCTCAGCGCGACCGAGGACGTCGTACCCCGAGCGCGAGGCGAGGGTCGCGGCATCGGCCGCAACCTCGGCCATGTGACCCGCAAGCCCGGGCCAAGCTGGGGGGCTCGCCTGCTGGAGGTCGATGGTGCCGTCAGTTCCGAGCACCCTCGCGACCTCGCGCCGGCCGAGCGGAAGGGTGACGCTTCCCGACCCCCGCAGGCTGCTGATGTGCCCGGAGTCGCGAAGGCTCTGATAGGCCATCGAGACGGTGCTGCGACTGATTCGAAGTGCGGTGGCGAGTTCGCGCTCAGCCGGAAGCGCGGTCCTGGGCGCGATGCGGTTGTCCAAGCAGAGCAGACGGATGCCGTCGGCGAGCGCCTCGTAAGCCGGTTCGCGCGTGCGCCATCCGCCCAGTGCGAGGGTCAGTGATCGCGCGGACATTCGGGACTCCACGGCCACTCCTTCCCGATTGGACTGGTCACGTCAGTCCACTTCTGGTCTTGGATGGTGCCATGCCGCGCCGCATCCTGCAACTTCTCATCGGGCTCCCCCTCTACGGGGCCGGAGCTGCGCTGACGGTTGATGCTGGACTGGGCGTCGACCCCTGGACTGTGCTGGCCGAGGGCCTGTCGATCAGAACCGGTATCGGCGTCGGGTGGATGACGAACATCCTCGGCCTGTTGATCCTGCTTCTCTGGATTCCGCTGCGCCAACGCCCCGGCATCGGCACCGTGGCCAACATCCTCGTCGTCGGAACCGCGATGCAGGTCACCCTCTGGGTCCTGCCACCGATCACGGGATTCCTCGCGCAGCTTGCGGTGCTCGTAAGCGGCATCCTGCTCGTCGCCGTCGCCTCGGGGCTGTACATCGGCGCGCACTTCGGGCCGGGTCCCCGCGACGGCCTGATGACCGGCCTGCGCAGCCGGTTCGGGATGCCGATCTGGGCAGCTCGCGCCAGCGTCGAGCTCACCGTGCTGGTAATCGGGTGGCTGCTGGGAGGCACCGTCGGGCTCGGGACCGTCCTGTTCGCGGCGACCATCGGCCCGCTGGTACACCTCACCTTGCCGCTGTTCGACACCGCTCGCACGCGGGCGACATCGCGGCTGGTAGCGGCGCCGACCACTCCCCTCGCGTCACCGAGGTAGGAATACGTGGGGTGGCTAACGGGGCTTGAACCCGCGACCCCCGCGACCACAACGCGGTGCTCTACCAACTGAGCTATAGCCACCATGTGCACACCGGAGTGCGCAACCAAAAGATTCTCTCACACGCCGGGGGCGAACGCCGACACGGCGACAGCCGCTGCCTGCTTGGCCTCATCGCTGGTCGGACCCGGTTCGGGAACGAACACGACGCTGCGGTAATACGCCAGCTCGCGCAGCGATTCGCTGATGTCGGCGAGCGCGCGGTGGCCGCCATCCTTCGCCGGGGCGTGGATGTATGCGCGTGGGTACCAGCGCCTGGCCAGTTCCTTGATGCTCGACACATCGACGTTGCGGTAGTGCAGCCACCGATCGACGCGGGGCATGTACTTCGCGAGGAACATCCGGTCAGTCCCGATCGTGTTTCCGGCCAACGGCGCCTTGCCCTCGAGGGGAACAAAGCGCTGGATGTACTCGAGAACCTCGAATTCGGCCTCTGCGACGCTGACGCCGTTCGGGATCGCCTCGAGCAGTCCGGACTTCTCGTGCATGGCGGTGACGAAGTCATTCATGTTCGCCAGCGCAGAAGCGTCAGGTTTGATAACGATCTGGAAGCCGGGATCCAGCGGGCGCAACTCGAAATCGGTGACGATCACCGCGATCTCGACGAGTTCGTCGACGGCGAGGTCCAGTCCGGTCATCTCACAGTCGATCCACACCAGCCGGTCGTTCTCGCTCGAAGCCATGCCGCCCATCCTAGAGCGGGCGCTCCCGGCTACTGCGGCGGCTCCCGGTAATCTGGTTGATGCGCCTCCGTAGCTCAATGGATAGAGCATCGGCCTTCTAATCCGACGGTTACTGGTTCGAGTCCAGTCGGGGGCACGAGATGAGTGGCGGGAAGGCGCGGGGCACGATGGTCGAGATGGATGCCGACGCGTTCGAGCGCCTGGTCGTCGAAGAACTCGACCGACTTCCCGATGACATGGTCGACGGACTGGACAACGTCATCTTCGTCGTCGAAGACCGCGGCGAGGACGGTTCCCTGGACCTCCTCGGGCTCTACGACGGGTGGGCGCTGACCGAACGCGATCGATATGGCGTGGGTGAGCTTCCGGACCGGATCATCGTCTATCGCGAAGCGCACCTGGCAGCGTGCGACGATCTGGACGACCTTCGCGCCGAGATCCATACGACTCTCGTGCACGAGATCGCGCACTTCTACGGGATTGACGACGACCGGCTCCACGAGTTGGGATGGGCTTGATGAACAGCGCGACACTGCCTCGAGCCGATGAGGATGTCGACACGCTCCGCGCCGCTGAAACGCCGTGGCAGACAGTCGTGTGGAACGACCCGGTCAACCTGATGAGCTACGTCACCCATGTCTTTCGGAGCTACTTCGGGTTCAGCGCCGAGCGGGCCGAATCACTGATGCTCGCCGTGCATCATGAGGGCCATGCCGTAGTGGCCGAAGGTGCGCGCGAGCAGATGGAGCTCCACGTTCACGCGATGCATGACTACGGGCTCTCGGCGACGGTGCGGAGGGCTCCGGCATGACCCGCGAACTCGTGATGGCCATCACGCGGATCGAGGCTCTGCACCTCTCGCAGATGACGGAGCAGTTCCGGGACCTCCTCGACGCCACGACAGACGCATCAAGCGATGATGACGTGGCACGCCTCGTTCCCGAGGGGTATCTCGACGATGACGCCGCAGCTCGCGAGTTCCGCCGCTTGACCGAGCGCGAGCTGCTGGACCGCCGTCACACGGATGCCGAGACTGTTCTCGGCATCCTGCGCCCGACGCTACCCGCCATGCCGATCGCATCCGACGACCCGGCGCTCACGGAGGAGGTCGTCGTGCACGCAAGCGCAGCTGATGTGAGCGCGTTGCTGCGCACGCTGTCGGCGATTCGGCTCGTACTCGCGACGAGGCTCGGGATTCAGGCCGATGACGACCACGATGCCTCTGATCCGCGTTTCGGGATCTACGACTGGCTCGGCTACCGCCTCGACAGCCTCATTAGCGCGATCGACGCAGATTCCGATCCCCGCGGCACCTGACGACACCAGGCACCGATCGGCTCACGGAACGACGAAGACCCGCGTTGCGTGTGCTGCCGGGTCGTCACGAGTGATGTGGCGATCCTCCTGGCGCGCCCACCGCTCCCAGTGTGGTCGGTACGTGTCCCCGTCGCGCTCCAGGGCCCGTTCTCGTCGGGAGTCCGCCGGCGATTCGACCCACACGCGAACGCTCGCGAGCGCAGCGGTCGTCGGGGTGAGGATGCCGGATCCTTCGATCACGAGCGGAAGATCCGGATCCACGCCATACGACTCCGCATACTCACCCGCGCTCCAGTCCCACCGTCGCCACCGGCCCTGCTGTCCGTTGGCATGCGGGATGAGGACGTGACGTGTGACGTCCTCGACGGCGGCATCCAGCCCGTCCCAACCCGGGTACGTCGAGTCCAGCGCGAGCAACTGAGGTGAGGCATCCAACGGCCACCGCTCCAGAAGAAGGCGCGTCAGGCTCGTCTTGCCGGCTCCGCTGCGCCCGTCGATCAGGATGACGGGCGCCGGGCCACCCAGCGTCAGGATGTCGTCGCGCAGGGCGTCGGTGGCCTCGGTCAGGACCTGACCGACGGGATCGTCACTTCTTGAGGGCGCGGATGACACGAATGAGGACGTGCCCGGCGACCCACACGAACGGGATGCCGACAGCAAGCAGAGAGATCAGATTGGGCTCGAAGCGCAGGTCATCACCGCGGCGAATGTACGCGCCAATCGGGATCGCCGTACCGCCGGCCCCACCGCCACCGTTGCCGCCCTCATCCGAGCCCCCGCCGAAGCCGGAGGACGCGAGGGCGACGGGGATGATCTTGATGCCGTCGACATCCTGTTGTTCTCCGTAGATGCCGGAGACACCGAAGGATGCCGCCTGCTTGCCGAGTTCGAGCGCGATGTTGGGCATGGCCCCACGCTACCGCCCCGGGACGCTCCAGGACAGGCCGACGTGGATCCGGTCCTCGTCAACGCTGATCGTCGCGGGGCAGGCGGGGGTTCGAGGGGAGCGTCCCGCCGCCGCGTTCGCTGATGAGGGTCGCACGGGTGACCGCCCCTCGACCGAAGCGGGCAGCCGCAGTATCCAGTGCGGATTCGACGCGCCGCCACTCTCCGTCGTCGTCCCACAGGGTGGGCGCTGACTCACTGAGGGTACGTAGCTTCTCGGCACGGACGCCCACGAGCCGGATGGGGAGGCGCCTGTCGATCGCGTCGAACAGTTCCAGAGCGACCTCCCCCAGGCGCTGGCCGACGGAGCTCGGCTCCGGGAGGCTGCGCGAGCGGGACACGGTGCTGAAGTCGGCGAACCGGACCTTGATCGCGACAGCTCCGGCTTCCCATGATGCTGCGCGCAGGCGTGCCGCAACACGGTCAGCCAGACGACGCAGCTCCGAGCGCAGCACCGCGGGGTCGCTGATATCAGTGTGAAACGTCTCTTCGTGCCCGACACTCTTCTCCACGCGGGTTGTCGTGACCGCTCGGGCATCTCGCCCCCGCGCGAGGTTCCACACCCGCTCCCCCATCGCAGGACCCAGGGCCCGCTCGAGGACGGCCTGCGGCGTCTCCAGCACGTTGGCAACCGTACGGATGCCACGCGACTCGAGCGCCTCGGCGGCCTTCG
>CEVM01127883.1_pt1 | contig 18641 bp, 21 predicted proteins | sample 531481 | NCBI WGS metagenome assembly CEVM01 (sample SAMEA2623649, study PRJEB7988) | marine metagenome | biome: marine biome (ENVO:00000447); feature: mesopelagic zone (ENVO:00000213) & marine oxygen minimum zone (ENVO:01000065); material: "saline water (ENVO:00002010), including plankton...
ACTTCGTGATTGCCGGGTACATTTGGGTGATATGAAAAAAGACAATCGCTTAGACACTACCTTGTTTATCACCGAGGGAGATTCGGCCAGCGGAAGTATTACGAAAAGCAGAAATGTAAATACACAAGCGGTTTTTAGTTTGAAAGGAAAACCGTTGAACAGCTATGGTCTTTCAAAAAAGATCGTGTACGAAAACGAAGAGTTCAATTTACTACAAGCAGCATTGAATATTGAAGAGTCTATTGAAGATCTTCGGTATAATAATATCGTGATCGCCACAGATGCCGATGTGGATGGAATGCACATTCGGCTGTTGTTGATCACCTTTTTTCTGCAATTCTTTCCGGAAGTGATCAAAGAAGGGCATCTGTATATCTTGCAAACACCCTTATTCCGCGTGCGAAATAAAAAAGAGACTATTTATTGCTATTCGGAACAAGAACGAATTGATGCCATTGAAAAATTGAAACCAAAGCCTGAAATCACACGATTTAAGGGGCTGGGAGAAATCTCTCCCGATGAATTTCAGCATTTTATTGGTGATGATATTCGGTTGGACCCCGTAATGTTGGATAAGGCCATGAGTATTGAAGAGTTATTGAAATTCTATATGGGAAAAAACACCCCTGATCGGCAAGAATTTATTATCGAAAATCTAAAAGTTGAACTGGATAAGGTTGAAGCGTAACGGATGAGCGACGAGAACAACAACGAACCCTTGGATCCCGAATTGGATCCTCAAGAAAATACCGCTTCGGAGCAAGACCCTTCTTCCGAAGAAACCATCACACGTGTTACCGGGATGTACCGAGAATGGTTCTTGGACTACGCGAGCTATGTGATCTTAGAACGTGCGGTCCCTGCCATTGAAGACGGCTTCAAACCGGTACAGCGCCGTATTATGCATTCCATGAAAGATCTGGACGATGGGCGCTACAACAAGGTGGCAAATATCGTAGGACACACAATGCAGTACCATCCGCATGGAGATGCAAGTATTGCAGATGCCATGGTGCAAATTGGCCAAAAAGACCTGTTAATCGATACCCAAGGGAACTGGGGAAACGTGTACACCGGTGATAGTGCCGCCGCTTCACGATACATTGAAGCGCGCCTTTCAAAGTTTGCGTTAGATGTTGTGTTTAATCCCAAGGTAACGGAATGGCAAGCGTCTTATGACGGACGAAAGAAGGAGCCTATAAATTTACCGGTAAAGTTTCCGTTATTGTTAGCACAAGGAGCCGAAGGAATTGCTGTTGGACTTTCCACGAAAGTGCTTCCACATAACTTTTTGGAATTGATCGATGCGTCCATCAAACACTTACAGGGTAAACGCTTTCAATTGGTTCCGGATTTTCCAACAGGTGGAATCATGGATGCTACGAATTATAACGACGGACTCAGAGGTGGGAAGATTCGAAGTAGGGCGCGCATTCTTCAGCAAGACAAAAATACCTTAGTGATTACCGAAATTCCCTTCGGAACCACCACCAGTAGTTTGATCGATTCTATCTTAAAGGCGAACGACAAAGGAAAAATCAAGATAAAACGCATAGAAGATAACACGGCAGCGGAGGTAGAAATTCTGGTGCATATCCCTAGTGGTATATCACCGGACAAAACGATAGACGCACTGTATGCTTTTACCAATTGCGAGACGTCTATCTCTCCGTTGGGCTGTGTTATTGAAGATAATAAGCCGCTGTTTATTGGGGTTTCTGAAATGCTGCGGCGCTCTACCGATCTTACGGTTGAGTTATTGAAACAGGAATTGGAGATCCGATTGCAAGAGTTGGAAGAGCAATGGCATTTTGCTTCTCTGGAGCGCATTTTTATTGAAAACCGAATTTACCGCGACATCGAGGAGGAAGAAACCTGGGAAGGCGTCATCGCTGCCATCGACAAAGGCTTACAGCCGCATATCAAACATCTCAAACGAGACGTGACGGAAGAAGATATTGTGCGGCTTACGGAAATACGTATCAAACGTATTTCGAAATTCGATATCGATAAAGCGCAACAAAAAATTGAAGCATTGGAAGCTCAAATTGCTGAAGTAAAACATCACTTGGCACATTTGATTGACTTTGCGATCGATTACTTCAAGCGATTGAAGAAGGATTACGGAGATGGAAAGGAACGAAAAGCGGAGATTCGCGTTTTTGATGAAATTCAAAAATCGAAAGTTGTTATTCGAAATACAAAACTGTATGTAAATCGTGAAGAAGGCTTTGTGGGTACGAGCTTACGGAAAGATGAATATGTTACTGATTGTAGTGATATAGACGATGTGATCGTATTCACGGAAGAAGGAATCATGATGGTTACGAAAGTAGACACTAAAACCTTCGTCGGAAAGAATATCATTCATGTGGCGGTCTTTAAGAAGAAAGACAAGCGCACTATTTATAACATGATCTATCGTGATGGAGCAAGAGGTGCCACTTATGTAAAACGTTTTGCGGTGACGTCTGTAACGCGCGATCGTGAATATGATATGACCAATGGCAATAAAGGCTCGAAGGTCTGGTATTTCACGGCAAATCCCAATGGTGAAGCAGAGATCGTAACGGTTCATTTACGCCAATCGGGAAGTATTAAAAAATTGAAATGGGATCTCGATTTTGCCGATATTCTGGTGAAAGGTCGTCGTTCCAAAGGAAATATTGTCACAAAATATTCCGTAAAGCGAATCGAACTCAAAGAAAAAGGGTTGTCCACCTTAAAACCACGCAAGATTTGGTTTGATGATACCGTACAACGTTTGAATGTTGACGGCAGAGGAGAATTGATGGGTGAATTTACCAGTGAAGACCGTCTATTGATCATAAAACAAGACGGAACGGTTAAAACGGTGATTCCGGAGCTGACCTTGCGTTTTGATGAAGATGATATTATCGTTTTGGAAAAATGGGATCCCAAAAAACCGTTATCGGCTATTTATTGGGAAGGTGAAAAGGAGTTGTTCTATGTGAAACGCTTTTTGATAGAAAACCCTGATAAAGAAGAGAATATTCTGACCGAACACCAAGACTCCTATTTAGAACGGGTTTTTACCGAACATCGACCCATGGCTGAGGTTGTCTTTGTGAAAGAGCGCAATAAGCCAAGAAAAGACAATCTTGAGGTGAATTTAGAAGAATTTATTGCTATCAAAGGGATTAGTGCGATGGGAAATCAATTAACAAAAGAAAAAGTGCTCGAGATCAATGCGCTTTCTCCGTTGCCTTATGAAGCGCCTGAGCCTATTCCTGCGGAAGAAATGGACGTGATCGATGAAGAATCGGTTTCGTCTGAAGATGACTATCACGTTCAAGATGGTACAAGTGCTAAAACGACTTCAGAATCGGGTGGTACTGCCAATAACGATAACGGCGAAGGACAAACGAGCTTATTTTAAAACCAATGGCAAAGTTTATTCAGGAGTTTAAGGATTTTGCCATCAAAGGCAATGTCGTTGATATGGCGGTAGGGATCATCATTGGTACTGCCTTCAATAATGTGGTCAATACGCTTGTAAAAAAAGTGGTGATGCCGCCGCTGAGTTTGCTTACGGACGGTGTCAATTTTGTGGATAAGAAGTACGTATTGCGTACCGCTTCCGAAACTTCAGAGGAAGTGGCGATTGGGTATGGAGAATTGATCAGTGTTTTGATCGACTTTTTAATTATTGCTTTGACGATCTTTATGGTGATCAAATTCATGAATCGCTTTAAGAAAAAAGCCGAAGATCCTAAAAATCAAACCGTAGAAACCCCTAAAAATATTGAACTATTGTCCAATATTGAGCAGTTACTGGAACAACAAAATCACATCCTTCAGAAGAAAAAAGAATAAGCTACTCATTGTTTCCGTAGCTATCATCTAAAAATCGATACCGATCATCCTGCAACGCCTTCACTGACTTCGATTCTGTATCAATAATCATAATGGTTGGCGTGGAACTATTGGCTTCAGCTGAAGGCCAAGTTGGTAAATCAGCTCCATTAGGATCTCCCGTCTTAATAAAATTCGCAAAATACGATTGCATGGTTTTAGACACTGTGTAATCTTCTTCCGTCCATTGATAGGCATCTACCAATTTTAAATTCCCCATCGCATAGGGAATTTCACAGGCATGTGGCGCTCCTATGGGCTCAAAATTAGCAGGTGTGTTTTCGGTAGAAGCAGGCAACTTTTTGCTGTATAGATAGCGATATACTGCTTGTTTGCTGTTTTTTCGATGTAGGTCGAACCATTTCCAGGTGCTGTAGGCTATGAAACGATCGGAGGCCAAGGCCGTAGCTGAGCGTTCTATAACCTCTTCTGAGCCGGAAGGATAGAGTTGTAGCACTTTTTTTGAATCGTTCGGATATAATTCTTGAAGACGTTTTCTATAGTTTTCTTCGGAATACGAAGCACCTTGCATTAAAGCCATTCCGGGTATTTCCGCAGAATTCCACCCTAATAACAACGGAATTTGTGCCTGATTCCTATTCTGAAAGATTTCAGGGAGGGTTTTGGATAGGAAATAATTATCTAAAACAACCGGAAAACCAAAACGTTGCGAAGCAACGTACGCCTCGTAGATTTCTTTTGTCGGCAGTTTCCGAAACGCGTCAAGGGATGCATAGCCTGCCTTCTTAATAAATTCTTCGCCAATTTTTTCCGCTTCTGCGAGGGGAACAGGAGCTAACGTAGGATGAATACCGGCACCACTTTCTCCAATAGCTCCGGAAATCAGGTCTTTTGAAAGGGGAGAGGCCATTTGGTAGCTTACGGAAATGCTTCCGGCAGACTCACCGGCAATAGTGACTTTAGTGGGATCTCCGCCAAAGGCAGCAATGTTTTTCTGAACCCATAGCAATGCTGCATGCTGATCTAACAATCCATAGTTTCCGGAAGCTTTATGAGGGGATTCCTTAGTTAATTCAGGATGTGCAAAAAATCCAAAAATATTAAGGCGGTAATTTACGGTAACCACCACAATACCTTCTTTTGCCATATTTTCGCCGTCATAACGATACTCAGAACCATCACCAGCCACGAATCCACCACCGTAGAAATACACCAATACCGGAAGGTCTTTTGTATTCGTCTGCGCAGGTGTCCAAACGTTTAAGTACAAACAATCTTCTGAAAGTCCGTTGGACCGAAATTCCATATCACTAAACACCGGTGCCTGTATTGCCCTTGGGGCAAACGATTTGGTTTCTTTTACTACCGACCACGATTTTACCGGCTGTGGTGCTTTCCAGCGAAGCGGACCTACCGGAGGTGCTGCATAAGGAATTCCGAAGAATTTTTGCACTCTGGTTTTGGTGTCAAAATGACCCTCAATAATACCTTGCTCAATAGCGACTCGTGTTGAAAAGCTGTCTTTGTTTTGACAAAACGAACGAGCCGAAAACCCTACAAGCGTAATAGTTAATATTATAAAATGTATGTTGTTGATATTAGGTGCTTTATGATCTTTCATTTCTTGCTTTTCTTTAATTTTCTAATACCGAAGATAATAAAGAGATCACCCACTAAAATAAGCCCTATCCAGTAATACCAATTTGGAGCGCCACCCTCTACATCACTTACGAGGAAATAGATGCCTAAAATTAAGAAAATGATGCCTGCGATGAGCATAAGTTTGGCATTGCGAAGTGCGATTTGTTGGTCTTGCATAGTTATTTTTTTTCAGAATCAGAGGTTTCTTCTAAGGGGACTGTTGTCACGATGTCACTCGTTTTTTTGCGATATCGCATATTTATAAATTCAATAAAGAGGGAAAATGCAATGGTAAAGTATAAATACCCTTTGGGTATGGTTCCTACCTCTTGGTCGAAAATTACGAGATGTGAGAGGTGAGCTGCTTCCGCAATCAACATAAAACCGATAAGAATCAAAAATGCGAGTCCGAGTAACTGCACCGTAGGGTGTTTGTTGACAAAGCGACCTACGGGATTGGCAAACGCCATCATAATGATAACCGAAACCACCACGGCAATCACCATAATTACGAGAGCGTCTTCGGGAGATTCCCCAATTCCGTTGGTCATTCCTATGGCGGTTAGGATAGAGTCAAAAGAGAATACTATATTGATCAAGCAAATTTGAACGATTGCTTTGGAAAGAGTCGTAGCGCGCCCTTTTTTGACTTCTCGTTCGTCATGGCCTTTGTCTTCTACTTTTTCATGAATTTCAGTAGTACTTTTATACAGAAGAAACATTCCACCGGCGAATAATATCAAGCTTTGTCCGCTAATCCCCACATCCAACCACGAAAGGTGTAGCGACCAAAAAGGCGCCTCCATGGCTACGAGCCAAGAGATTCCGAAGAGCAAAATAATACGGATGATCATCGCCATGAAAAGTCCGATATTCACCGCTTTTTTCTGATGTTCCGGTTTTAATTTACTGGATGCTAGCGAGATGAAGATAATGTTGTCAATACCCAGTACAATTTCCAGGAATGTAAGGGTAAGTAAAGCCACGAGGGCATCGGGAGAGGTGAGTATTTCAAACATAGTGACAATTTGAAATACTAAGGTACTAAGTTATTGGTAAATTTCCTCAGCACTAATTTTTGTTGCCGCCCCGCGTTCTTTTCTATCTTCTCCCACGATGTTATATTCAAACTGATACGTATCTGCTTCGGTGGTAAGGATTTTCATGTGGATCGCTTTTTCTTCGGAACGGTTTTTAGGATGTAATTTTTTTACGATGTATTCACAATCATTGATCCAGCGAATACTTGAAGTGTCTGCTTTTCCGCGGAAATAATCAATTTCAATAGAATCATTACGAACAAACCGGGTTGTTTCTAGGGTAGTTCCGACCATAGCTTTAAATTCGAATGTACCGGTTCTAAAAGCGTCACAGCGACGTTCAGCTTGGTAACAACCGGTGATCAAAAAGATGGAACAGAATAACAACGCGCGCAACATGTATGAATTTTTTGCAAAGTTCGCAAAAAATTAGCGGGTACTCATGGGCGATACGATTTAAAATGACCATTCTTATAAAAGACAACGATGCGGTCAATGTCGTCATTTGGTTTGTTCTGAGGGTCTTCTGTAAGTTGAAGAGTGTTTTCTTGGGTTTCTTCGGAAGGCTTTGGCTGTTTATGAGTTTCTTCTGATGATGCAGAAATGTGTAACGATTTTTCTGGTGAAGATTCCGAAGGAGGGAAGGAGCCTTTCCCTTTCAACAGCCAATACAATTCTACTTCCGGAAATTCTTGAACGACCTTCATTACAAAATCCAAACTTGGTTTGTTTCTACCCGAAAGAATATGCGAGATAGTCGAACGATTGAATTCAATCGCATCGCTAAATGCGGTCGCAGACAATCCATAAAAATCGAGGATTTTTTCAATCCGTTTTGCAAATTCCTTACTGTTTACCATTGTAAATAAAGATTTTCCGTAAGCTGTATTACAAATGTAACATATTCGTGTATTTTACACAACAACACTACTAAATCTCAATAGAAAATAATAAGTAAAACTTTAGTTAATATAACTTAAGTAACAGAAAATAAATAATTTAATTATGCATATTAAAGGTTGTGTTATTTTCGTGTGGTATGTCATCAACTTTGTTTACAGAACACCACATTGAAGCATACATTTTCTGTATACATTTGTAAACATAGACTTGTTTAACTTTGTAAACAGATGATTTGAACATGAATAATATTCCCTTACATGGCACCTATAAAAATACCGCATTAGCAGGTCGGTATATTACCTTATCTGACCTCTTCCCACACATTGAAAATTTTTCAAGTCGATGTACTGTTTCGGTAGAAGGTCATTCAGTATTGGGGGCAAATTTGTATTCTCTTCGGTGGGGTTACGGCCCCAAAAAAATATTAGCGTGGTCACAGATGCACGGAAATGAATCGACTACGACCAAGGCTGTTTTTGATATATTCCACTTTTTTGAAAATTCCGGGGCTTATAACGATGCTGTAGCACGCTTTCTAGAGCAGCATACATTGTTAGTTCTTCCCATGTTGAATCCGGATGGCGCTGCTTCTTACACGCGTGAAAATGCCAATCAAGTAGATCTAAATAGGGATGCGAAGAAGCGTACTCAGCCAGAGAGCCAAGTATTGCGTTCCGTTTTTGAACGATTTAAACCAGATCTATGCCTTAATCTGCACGATCAACGTACCATTTACGGAGTGTCCGGAGGAACATCGGCTACCCTCTCTTTTTTAGCGCCTGCTGCCGACAGAAAACGTAGCATCACGCCCGCACGTAAAACAGCCATGCAATTGATCGCGGCCATGTCTGAAGTATTATCGGCCCACATTCCCGGTCACATAGGGCGGTATGACGATACGTTCAACGTGAATTGCGTGGGCGACACCTTCCAGAAGAAAGGGGTGCCTACCATATTGTTCGAAGCCGGGCACTTTCCGGGGGATTATCAGCGTGAGCAAACTAGGAAGTATATATTCTATGCATTTTTATCCTTATTCGATATAATTGAACGACCGGAGCCACCTTACAAAAAGTATTTTGATATCCCCGAAAATCAGAATCATTTTAGGGATGTGGTTCTTCGAGATATTAGCTTGCCGGAGGTTGAAGGGGTACAAAGCATTGCAATTCAATTTAAAGAAGTTTTGAAGGATGATACGATCCGGTTTGTTCCTCACCTCGATGCGATAGGCAGCAAATTGGAGTTGCGAGGGCATGTAGAGAAAAATTTAAACGGAAAGAAAGTATTGATAAATTCTCACGAAAACGTTTTCGTCAATGAGGAAATCGTAACATTAACCGATGAAAATGGAGATTCTATTGAAGATTTTTTAGCAATTTAACTTTATCGTGTTTGTAAACTAACTATTTTTGTGCCAGATAATCTCATCTTATGGCAAAGTTTAAATTAGACGATACCGATCACCAGATCCTTGATATGTTGATCGAAAATACACGAACTCCCTTTACTGATATTGCGAAACGATTAGGAATTTCCGCAGGAACCGTACACGTACGTGTAAAAAAGATGGAAGAGGCCGGAATCATTACCGGTTCTTCGCTTACTCTGGATTACAAAAAATTAGGATACTCCTTTATCGCGTATGTGGGAATATTTTTGAATAAGACCTCACAAACGCAATTTGTGTTAGAGCGAATCAACGAAATTCCTTTTGTAACTGTTGCCCATGTAACGACCGGAAAGTTCAATGTTTACTGCAAGATTCGAGCTAAAGACACGAGTCATGCAAAAGAAATTATATATCTCATTGACGATATAGAAGGGGTGACGCGTACAGAGACAATGATCTCTCTAGAGGAAAGTATCAATGACAAAAAGCGATTGATGCATTCTATCTTCAATGACTTCAAATAATAGCTATCAAATTCTGCTGATAATCAATGCGTAAAAGTTCAATTTCAAAAGGAGAATATGGTGACTTTTACCAACGCTATATACATCTGGCGGGTGATGGTTCGATTCATTCGGAATTAAAAAATAGTGGAGAACGTATTTATAAGTTATTTGCTGCGCTTTCTTCGGAAGAATGGGAGCGACGGTATGCGCCGGAAAAATGGTCATTAAAAGAAATGCTTTGTCATATTATTGATACCGAACGCGTATTTTCCTTCCGAGCGTTTTGGGTGTCGAGATCTTCTGAAATAGCCTTGCCGGGTTTTGACCAAGACGCTTTTTTATTGCAAAGTGGTGTTGAGCATCGCACAACAGACTCTTTGCTTTCTGAATACCATGACGTACGTTCTCAAACAAGGAAGCTTTTCGAGAGTTTTTCTGAAGAACAATTGCTTCGCACCGGAGAGGCTAGTGGAGCTCCCTTGTCGGTTCGTGCCGCTGGATATATTATCTGTGGACACGAACAATGGCATCTTCAAATTGTGAAAGATCGATACCTACATTAAGGTTCTCCGTGCCTTTCTATTTTCTTAACAAAGATTAGTAAAACCTTAGTATGAATACTTTGTGAACGCCTACGTTTCCTAGTATTTTAGTGATGAATTAATAACTAATATAAAAAAAGAAAGATATGAATAAGCGAGTAGCCATATTGGCAACCAACGGATTTGAAGAATCAGAATTGAAATCTCCAAAAGACGCTATGGAAGCGGAAGGATTTGAAGTTGATATCATTAGTGAAGAATCAGGGACCATCCGCGCATGGGATAATGGAAATTGGAGCAACGAATACAAGGTAGATAAAACCTTAAATGAGGTGAAATCAGGAAATTATAACGCTTTGGTATTACCGGGTGGAGTCATTAATCCAGATAAGCTTAGACGCAACGAAGATGCCTTAGTCTTCGTACGTGATTTCTTTAAAGAAAAGAAGCCCGTAGCAGCTATTTGCCACGGACCTCAAATATTAATTTCTGCAGATGTGGTAAAGGGTAGAAGGTTAACCTCATTTGCATCTATTAAGGACGATCTTTTAAATGCCGGAGCAGAATGGACCGATGAAGAAGTTGTGGTAGATGAAGGGTTTGTAACAAGCAGAAGTCCGGAAGACCTTCCTGCCTTTAATGCTAAAGTTATTGAAGAGGTAAAAGAAGGAAAGCATGAATTACAACATGCCTAAAACGGTAAATTAAATCAAGAAAAAAGCGGTGATAATATCACCGCTTTTTTTTATTCTTCATCGTCGTCTATGTCATCGAGATCATCCTCTTCGTTGTCTAGTTCTTCTTTATCAAGGATATCACTGATAGGTTCGTTGTAGTCATCATCATCATAGTCTTCTTCATCAAAATTAGCCATAGTTGACTCTAGACGAGAACTCACTTTGACAAGGTATATGGTTTCTTCCGTTCGAACTTCAACAGCTTCGACCGTTTCGTTTTTTGCATTTTTGAATACAATAATGTGGTCATCATCATACCCGTCAGGATATTTTTCAACCAAAAGACTTAAAATCTCTGGTGTTAGTTTTTTGTAATCAACTATGATACGTTTCATAAGTATTCGTTGGCTAGGTTAAGGGGTAAATCTAATAAAAAAATAGTGTCGTTACTGATTAAGAGTTTAATTTATTGTAAAATTCAAAAGCAAGGAATATTTGTTCTGTGGGAACTTCGCAATCAATTACATGCGTTCCGAAATCAGACAAAAGTACGAAGCAAACCTTTCCTCGATCATTTTTTTTGTCGAAAGCAAGGAGTTCAACGATCTCGTGAATGGCTGTTTTTGAAAAGAATGGTGTGGGGTAATGTTTTTGAATGGTATCGCAAACATCGGTCAAAATAGCTTCCGGAAATTCATGGCGTTGGAAAGACAAATGACACGCTAAGATGATGCCAATGGCTACAGCTTCACCATGTAACAGGGTTTGATGGTCCTTTTCCTTTAGGCAATAAGACTCAATGGCATGCCCTAGTGTATGTCCAAAGTTCAACGTCTTTCGTAACCCTTTCTCACGAGGATCTTTTCTAACAATATCATGCTTTATTTCAATGGAGTCCCACACCAATTGTTCTAGCTGTGATTTATTTGAAAAGTCAATGGCGACGGCTTTTTCCCAATATTCTTTTGAATGAATAAGGCCGTGTTTTAATATTTCCGCATAGCCTGAAATGAGTTCTTCCTCAGGTAATGTATCCAGAAAATCAATGTCAATCAGCGTAAACAATGGATCTTGAATCACGCCAATTTGATTTTTTAGATACCCGAGATCTACTCCGTTCTTTCCGCCTACGGCGGCATCAACCATCGCGAGTAGGGAAGTGGGAATATTGATAAACGTGATACCGCGTTTGAATGTGCTTGCGACGAAACCACCCAGATCAGTGACAACACCACCACCCAAATGAATACAAACAGAATGTCTGTCGGCTCCATATTGAGATAATTCATTCCAAAAAGTCACGCATTGATCAATTTTTTTGTTGATTTCTCCGGCGGGCATCTCTAGAAAGATGGGCGTTACTGGAAAATCATAATGTTTTTGAAACAAGGTAGAACAATGCTGTCGGGTATGGGTGTCTGTAATTACAAAGACCTTGCTTGGATCGAGTGCTTCCATTTTTTTATGGAATTCTGTCCAGGCTTCTTTGCCACAAAATACACTGCCAAATTCTTTAGAAATCTTTTGCACTTTTCTTTGTAAAGTAGGTTCGAATGCGTGTCAAATCTAATTATATTTGTTTAGAATAACGCATGCAAATGATATCAAAATCTCTCTTTGACAATACCGAAACCGCTTTTGCGCTCAAGACTGATTCAGAATTAGAACGAGCGTATTTTCTTTTTAAAATGATCTCGATGGAGCCCTTAGTGAAAATAGGGGCTGCTGTTACTAAATTTGCTCTCAATGCTCGGCTGCCGGTAGAAGGGTTGGTGCGGTCTACGGTATTTGATCATTTCTGCGGCGGTGTTAATGAGCAAGATTGCATGCCTACCGTGGAGGCACTGAAAACGGCAGGAGTGTATTCGGTTCTGGACTTTTCTGTGGAAGGAAAAGATACGCAAGCTCAGTTTGATGCCACTATGGAAAAAGTAATTTTCTTGACCCGCTTTGCAAAGGATAATCGTTCTATGCCATTTTCTGTGTTTAAACCTACGGGATTAGGGAGGTTTGAAATTTGGAGAAAAAAGACCGAAAGAGTTGCGTTTACTCCGGCCGAAGCAGAAGAATGGGATGCTATAGTAGACCGTTATGATCAAATTTGTAGGGTTGCTAGTGACTGCGACATAGCCTTGTTGATTGATGCAGAAGAAAGTTGGATGCAAGATGCTGCTGATGCTTTGTGTGAGGAGATGATGGAGAAGTACAATAAAGAAAAGGTTGTTGTCTATAACACACTACAATGCTATCGATGGGATCGTTATGATTATTTAGTTGAATGTCATAAGAACGCGATAGCAAAGGGTTACAAGCTTGGATTCAAAGTGGTGCGGGGAGCGTATATGGAAAAAGAACGTGATAGGGCCTTAGAAAGGGAATATGATTCGCCTATATGCGAAAATAAACTAGCAACAGATACGCTATACGATAACGCAGTACAATATATTCTAGAGCATTTGGACACCGTTCATTTATTTATGGGTACTCACAATGAAAATAGTTGTTATAAAGCGTTAGAGCAAATGCAGGCGCTCCAGCTACCGAACAACGACAGTAGGGTATGGTTCGGCCAGCTGTATGGAATGAGTGACCATATCTCTTATAATCTAGCATCTTTGGGCTTTAATGTTTCTAAATACATACCTTTTGGTCCTGTGAAAGACGTTATGCCTTATTTGATTCGCAGAGCGGAAGAAAATACTTCCGTAGCGGGACAAACGAGCAGAGAATTAGGATTGTTACAGCGAGAAAAGAAGCGAAGAGGGTTGTAATAATATGATAAGCCCGTAATCCGAACAACTCCCCAGTTATTAAAAAAGATCCGGGCTTATCAAGGTCTACTGTTTCAAAGATTGAACTAAATATGTTCCTAGGCAAGTGAGGTTCAACGCATTTCAAAAATTGCGACCGTAAATTCTTGAATTTCGAGTATCCTCATGTGATTTATGTTTGGAACTAACTTTTTTTAGATACCTTGTCTACAAATCCTTTAAATTTCACTGGGGAGATGAAGTTTATTTTACTTTATATATGCACTTTTATGTTGCACTGGGCATCTGCCCAGAATCCGTTTCCGTCCAGACTTAGTGCATTGGATGATGAAGAACTTTTAGAGATATTTAATGAATTTTCAGGGGATTCGATCGCTCAAGAGCAGATTGCAAGGACCTATTTAGATCGGGCAAGAAGAGCTAAGGATACCATTAAAATGGCTCGGGGTTATGATCGATTGGCTCGAATTTTTCACCATGAGAAAAATTTGGCATTTGCGGATAGTATTATTGCATTAACGGAGCATTTACATCATAAAACCTACCCGGCATTGGGGTATATTTTAAAGGCAGCGTCATATTATAATAGAAATGATTATTTATATGCTTTAGATAATTTCCTTTTAGCTGAAGATGCTTCTAAATTAAATAACAACTTATATTTTCAAACATTTATCCAAAAGAATATAATACATATGAAAATGATTTTGGGCAATTCAGAAGAAAGTATAAAGCTTAGTAAAAAGTATTTAAAGGAAATAGAGTCAACTAAATTCAGAGATGCATATAAAAATTACATTCGCGAATCATATGAATTAAAAAAAGGAGAAGTCGAGGAAGATTATTTTAGACACTATTTAGAAGCTTTAGATCTTATTACTCAAGCCTACATGTATAGTAAAAAATACGATTCAGCTCTAAAGTATTCAAAGAGGTCTATTATAGAATCAGATGCAATTATTAATAATGAGATGTATTATAGTTTACTAGCTAGATCAGGTGAAGTGGAATTTTACTTAGGTAATTATAAAAATGCAATTGATAGTTTGGTTAAAGGAATAAATTCCCGAAAAAAACCGCATTCATTATTAAATGATTACTATTATTTGGGTAGTGCTTATTTAAAATTAAATAATAATAAATTGGGAATTTATTATTTAGATAAAGCTGATTCTATCTACAATAGGCACAAAAAAATAAATCCTAGTCAATCTAGGCTTTTCCACCTATTGTATGATTATTATTTGAATGAAGGTAATAAAAACAAACAGCTGGAGTATTTAAATAAAGTAACATTTATAGATAGTCTTTTTAGTGAAGATGTTAGGTATTTCAATGAAAAGATTACGTATGAATACGATATTCCTAAAATGTTTAAGGCAAAAAATGAACTAATTGAAATCTTAAAGAGTCAGAATAAGCATAAAAGTAAAATGCTTATTATACTAATTGTAGCCTTAACTATAATTTCAATTTTACTTATATACTTCTGGAGGCAAAGATTTATTTTAAGAAGAAGGTTCAATAATTTATTGGAAAACGAATCAAAGAAAAAAAATCAAATTTCTAGTATAAGTGATATTTCCATAGAGAAGGTAAATGATCTTTTAGATAAGTTGGATTTTTTCGAAAAAAATAAAAACTTCTTAGAGGTTAATTTGAACCTTAATAAACTTGCAAAATCCTTCGAAACAAATTCAAATTATCTTTCTCGTGTGGTTAATTTAAAGAAAGAAAAAAATTTTTCCCAATACCTACATGATCTTAGAATAGAATATGCAACAGAACGCTTAATAAAAGATTCTTTTTTTCGAAAATATACTATCAAAGCTGTAGCTGAGGAATGCGGCTATTCCAGTGCAGAATCTTTTTCAAAGGCATTTTATAGGAAGCATGGTATTTATCCGTCTTATTTTGTCAAGAAACTGAATAAGCCTAAATCATAGAGTTCATTTTTCAGCTTTTTGAATGCCAGTAATATAAGAGGTATCTTTACAATTTTCAATAATGAAAATTATGTGCTTCGAAAGATTCTTCTTGTCATTGATCTTGTAAATATTACAAGAGTCAAGGTCTGTAATGCTTTCAGAAAATAAAACATCACCGTCTTGTAGTACTTGCTTTATAAAACTGGTATCTATTTGTATTGTTTTGGCATCACGTAAAGCACTTTCAGTAAATACTCTAGGTTTTGAGCGAATATTTTTCAAAACTCGCGCGTTAGGACCATAATCACAAGAAGCGCGTTTCCCTCCTAGAAAAAAAAATAATAATATGAGCCCGATACTAAATCCCCCCATATAATAGGCAATTCTATGCACTAGTTTCATACCACAAAGATACTGTGTTTAATTCGAAAAGAGATCCCTTATCAAAAGATCAATAGATTAATATCGCTATAGTTCATATCAAACCAATCTGCAATGGTTTTTTGTGTCAAAATACCTCGATAACAATATATTCCATTTCTTAATCCCGGGTCAAACCGAATTGATTCTTCGAGTCCGCCGCACTCGGCCATTTCCAATAAATAAGGGGTTAATATATTGCTTAACGATACTGATGCTGTCTTAGGGTAGCGAGCAGGAATGTTGGGAACCCCATAATGAATGACTCCATTTCTGGTTTTTGTTGGTTTATCATGGGTTGTCATTTCGGTGGTCTCAAAACATCCTCCCATATCAATACTCACATCAATAATCACGGCTCCACGTTTCATTTTTTCAACCATTTCATTCGTTACGATCACGGGCGCTCTATTTTTTCCACGAACAGCGCCAATGGCAACATCACAGCGTCTTAGTGCTTTAAGTAGATTTTTAGGTTGAATAGTGGAGGTAGCAATGGGGCGGCCAATTTTGGTTTGTACTCTTCTCAATTTGGCGATAGAACTATCAAAAACCTTCACATTGGCACCGAGCCCTAAGGCTGCTCTTATAGCGTATTGCCCTACAGTGCCGGCTCCAATCACTACAACCTCAACCGGCGGAACGCCACTAATATTACCAAACAGAAGGCCGTTTCCTTTGGGGGCATTTACCATTAATTCCGAAGCAATAAGTATGGAAGCAGTTCCGGCGATTTCACTTAGCGCATTAACTACCGGGTAGCTACCGTCTGCTTCTTTCATGAATTCAAAAGCTAAAGCCGTAATTTTCTTTTTTGCTAAAATTTCAAAGTATTGAGATTCTTGAGTTTTTAATTGCAATGCGGATACCAATACAGTTTTGGGCTGAATAAGCTGTAATTCTTCAGCCGTAGGGGGCTCTACTTTTAGCAGTAGTGGGCATCCAAAAACTTTCTTCTTGTCTTCAGTAATTTGTGCTCCTGCCTCGCTATAGTCCTGATCAGTAAATCCTGCTTGATTTCCCGCGCCTTTTTCAATAAGAATTTTATGACCGTTAGCTACAATAGCTCCCACGGCATCCGGAGTGAGGCAAATACGTTTCTCTTGGAAGTGATTTTCTGTTGGAATCCCTATAAATAAATCCCCTTTTTTCCGGGCAATTTCTAAGGTTTCCTCTTGAGGAATTAACTGTGCCTTTGTAAAAGGAGATTTGGGTTGTGTCATTGCGACTAAGTTGTAGTACTAAGTTACATAATTATCGTAACGAGTGCAATGATTGTTAGCGAAACAGGTCTTTTAATTGTCCCCAAAATGATCTTTTTCGTTGAAGTTCTTTTTCAAAATCACTCAAATTATCATTCCTTACTTTATTAAATAACTTTGCTCTGATTAAGTAAACTGAAGGGACTAGAATTAACATCAATGGAAGAATTAAATAAATCTCTAGTTCATCTAGATCATTACTTTCATTAATTACTCCCCATAGCTGGAATGAATACATAGCAATTGGAACCAATATAATCCAATGCCACCAATGTTTGCAGGTAAAGAACCACAAAAGTAAAAGATAAAGCGGAATAACTTTTCCAGTAAAATACCATGCAAAAGAATACCAAGAAGGAAAGCTGGTTTCTATCTTAAATAAAGAAGTTTCCCAGATCTGGCTATCTGGGAAACTTTCGTAAGTATAAAATAAAAAAGGTGATATAGCAATACAAAATACTATTACCCCTCCAACAAATAAAGATTTTCTATCCGTTTTGTAGAGGTTTTTGGTACTTGTCGATTTGCTGTTCGGTTTGGTCATCTTCAATACTTTCTGGAGTACAAGAAACAAATAAAGTTGCTCCGAAAATTGCGACGATAAAAAGGTAGTTTTTGACTTTCATAATACTAGTTTTTTGTGAGGTTAATACTACAAACCTATCACGAAAAAAAACAAGTATTACAATTAGTTTCAGCGTATTTTATAAGGTTATTCTTTAGTGAAAAATCACACGAGAATATTACTGTTTATCAATACGTTGAAATTGCAGTAAATCGTCAGCAAACATAGAGTTGGAGCGCAATTATTTATTTCACAGGCAATGTTTTTAGGGTTCTCATCTCATTATCTAATTTGTTCATTTTGATCTTTAAAAATTCTTTTGGCAATATAGATTCGATTTTTTCCGGCCATTCTATAAAAAGCCAATGATCCGATTCAAAATACTCTTCTATTCCAATGTCAAAAACCTCTCCTATTGATTCAATGCGATAAAAATCAAAGTGGTTAATGATTTCATCGTCCGCTCTATATTCATTGACAATTGAATAGGTCGGACTCCCAATATTGTCTTTTACTCCCAACGCTTTAATCATTTCCTTGATCAAGGTTGTTTTACCTACTCCCATTTCGCCGAAAAATAAAAATCGTTTCGTGGTAGTATTTGCTAACAATGCGTTAGCAATTTCTGGAAGCTCAGATAAAGTATAGGTTCTCTCCATGAAATCAGACGATCACAAATATAGAAAAAATACGACTATAGGTTAATAAAATCGATGTAATGCGCAAATTAAAGAATATTCTTACAAATTATTTATTTTGGGTCTAATACTGCAAAAGGAATAATCATCTCTTCTAAAGATACGCCTCCATGTTGGTAGGTATTTCTGTAATAACTTACGTAATGGTTGTAATTGTTTGGGTATGCAAAAAATAAATCTCCTTTAGCAAAAATGAAGGAACTACTCATATTTATAGATGGTAAATGAATAGACTTAGGGTCTTTCGCCGCCAACACATCTTTGTTTTCGTAGGTCAAACTTTTACCGGTCTTATACCGCAAGTTCAAACTTGTATTCTTGTCTCCAATTACTTTAGAAGGATTCTTTACATTGATGGTCCCGTGATCGGTGGTAATTATTAACTTAAACCCTAACTGTGCAGCCTGCTGAAGAATCTCCATCAACGGTGAATTTTTAAACCAGCTTTGCGTTAGAGA
>CEVM01011539.1_pt1 | contig 18629 bp, 15 predicted proteins | sample 531481 | NCBI WGS metagenome assembly CEVM01 (sample SAMEA2623649, study PRJEB7988) | marine metagenome | biome: marine biome (ENVO:00000447); feature: mesopelagic zone (ENVO:00000213) & marine oxygen minimum zone (ENVO:01000065); material: "saline water (ENVO:00002010), including plankton...
TACACACTTTCCAGGCGTGCGCCTTCGACCACTCGGCCACCTCTCTTAATTAGGCAAAAGCCTTTGTCTGCAAAAGGGAGCCAATTAACAAAAAAAATATCGATTTCCAAAAGGTTTTAAATCAATGACAATCGTTTGTATTAGGTCATCTCTCCTCTTAGAGATGTTTCAAATATAGTCTTAAAGACCTTTGGAGACAAGTTTTGACTATTTAGATACATCATTTTAGTAACTGCAGCTTCTATTGTCAAATCCTTTCCGGAAATAACTCCTATTTTTTTCAGGGTTGTACTCGTCTCATAATTACCCATTTGTACACTTCCCCAAGTACATTGAGTTATATTTACAACTGGAATGCCTTTTAGAATATTTTTTTGAATTAATTTCAAAAACCATTCTTGTGTTGAGCAGTTTCCAGAGCCAAATGTAAGCAGGATAACCCCGCTAAAATTTAACTTTTTGAACGTATCCGTCAGTAAATCTTTTTGGATTCCTGGATAGAGATGAACAACTAAAAGATCGGTTTTTAAGTCTTCGTGAACCACAAGCTTCTTTCGTTTATAGGGTAGAAGCTTGTTATCTTCAATGCTTAAATGCACTCCCGAAGTAGCTAAAGGTGGGTAGTTGGGTGATCTAAATGCTTCAAAATGCTCTGCGCTTATTTTGGTGCTTCGGTTGCCACGATAGAGCTTGTATTCAAAATACAGGCATACTTCGGTTATGTATGGGCGGTTTCTTTTTTTAAGACCGGCAATTTGAATAGCGGTAATTAAATTCTCCTTCGCATCCGTACGCAGATCACCTATAGGCAATTGAGATCCCGTAAAAATAACCGGCTTACTCAAATTTTCAAGCATAAAGCTCAATGCTGATGCTGTATAACTCATAGTGTCGCTTCCGTGGAGAATTACAAAACCATCGTGTGTTTCGTAATGACTTTCGATGATTTTACACAATTCAACCCAAAGAGCAGGATTCATGTTTGAACTGTCAATGGGATGTTCGAGTCCTGTGGTGCTAATTTCACAGTCAAGCAAGCGCAGTTCGGGTATTTTTTGGAGCAGATCTTTAAAATCAAAAGCTTTTAATGCTCCGGTTTCAAAATCTTTGATCATCCCGATGGTTCCACCGGTATAAATAAGTAGGATTTTACTTTGTTGGCTCAAGACTCTTTAGCTTATTGATTACCGGATTGGCATACATGAGTAAAAAACTTTCTAAGGCAATAGCGCTTTCAGGGTTCACACGACGCTCTATGCGACGCTCAAAGTTGCGTTTGTCGCGGTCTGTGTAGGTGTGCGCAAAATTTTTAGTGTTGTGGTATAAATCGTAAGCAACATAGTTAGAAGGCCAAAGCTTATAAATGCGGTAGATCTCACGGTCTATATGTTTTGCAAGTTCCTGAAGCTTATCGTTTTCAGACAAATCGCTACCCTCAAGCTTATCAAAAAGCTCGGGATTAAGTTTTCCGGCCGCTATATGTATGCGCTTTTTGTTACCCAAAGCTCCTCGCATAATACTGTTGAAGTCTTCATTATTACTTTTTACATAAGTAAGGTCTTCACTTTTTGCAATGAGTTCTGGTACTTTAAGAATGTCTGTTGGGTCAAATTCATACGAAATGGCTACAGGTCTAATGTTCAGACTTTTTAAGTAAGTCATTGCAGATACGTTACCTCGGGCCATGGCGGCCATTTTAAGAACGCCCTGCTGGGTTTTATCACTGCCATCCTTGGTGCGACCTTCGCGTTGCGCCATCCAGATCGATTGGTTTTGTTGTAGCAAATAAGCCAGATACTCTGAAAGTTTTTTTGAACTCACAAGCATTTCTCGGGGGCTCAGGCTACGCTGTACCAAAAAACTCCGATTGAGGCGTGCAAGAGCAAGTAAAAACGATTTTTTTACCAAATTATCACCAATAGCAGATGCAGTCATAACCAGATCATGGTCAAACAAAGCTACATTGATAAATGAGGTGTCGAGAATAATATCCCGGTGGTTGGAGAGGAAGAAATAAGCTTTGTTTCGCTCCAGATCGTCAAAGCCGGAAGTCGAAAATCCATCCGTACTCTTTTCCATTACCCGCTGTATCGACTGGTAAATTATACGTGTCTGAAAATCATAAATTGAATGACAGCTCTCGACTATGCTTTTAATTTCCTCATCTTTTTTATCGGGAAATGTAAACTGAAGCAGAGCCTGAAACATGGGATGTTTGTAGAATTCCTTTAAAATCTCGTGGACTTCAGTATCGTAATAAGGTCTTATGGAGTCAAATTGTGACACGTTCTCTTTTATTTAAGGGTAAATAACGAACTATTTTGGCGATGAGTCAAGCCCAAATAGTTTTTTGGCATTATTTGTAGTTTGTTGTTCTATATGCTCTAACGGGACGCCGTAAAGTTCAGATAATTTTTTTGCGACCTGAATGAGGTAGCTGCTCTCATTGCGTTTTCCGCGGAAGGGAGCAGGAGCTAGATAAGGAGCATCGGTTTCTAAAACAATGTGATCAAGGTCGATTTCATGTATAAACTGATCGATCTTTCCATTTTTGAAAGTTACGACTCCTCCTATCCCTAAGAGCAAATTGAGATCAATGGCTTTTTGGGCGTGTTCCTGGTTACCCGTAAAGCAGTGAAAAATTCCCCGTAGGGCATCACTTTTCTCGGCTTCAAGGACTTCAAATACTTCATCAAATGCATCCCTGCAATGAATTACGATGGGAAGGTCATACTGTTTTGCCAGTCGTATCTGCTCGGCAAAAATTTCCTTTTGTAAATCTTCGGTCGAGCGGTCCCAGTACAAGTCAATACCTATCTCACCTACGGCGCAGTAGGTCTTTGAAGCCAGCTCCTCTTTCACGTGTTCCATTTCGACTTTTATGTTTTCCGGGTCTACATGTGTTGGATGCAGTCCTGCCATAAGATGCATGGATTCCGGATACTGGTTTTTGAGCTCCCACATAGCGGAGGTGTAGGTGGAGTCAATCGCGGGAAGTACAAAATTTTTTACCGAGGCTTCAAAAGCCCGCTGTATCATCTCGTTACGATCCTCTTTAAAAGATTCACTGTATAAATGGGTATGGGTATCTATAAACATAAGGCGCAAATTTAAAATTTCGTCAGGCCTAAGCACAAAACTTTAGAGAATATTTAGAATCATCCTGTTTTATTTAGGCTAAGTTTGAAAAAATCTAAAACCAAACATGGGTTCATTACGCCGGCATTTACTCAAAAAGAATTATGTGCGCATTCCCCTTAAAAGCGTGGGAACTGGCCATCTTAAATTTGATGCTCGAATCAATGGAGTTGCAGGCGAATTCATACTAGATACCGGAGCCTCAAATACCTGTATTGGTTTTGAAGATCTGGAGCATTTTAAATTGTTTGCCGAGGATAGTGACATAAAAGCTGCCGGTGCCGGTGCTATTGATATGCTAACGCAATTATCCCAAAATAATCAGATAGAGATTGGAGACTGGTCTACGAATAAAGCTTCAATTGTTCTTTTTGATTTGTCTCATATAAATACAGCGCTTACTAATCACGATGCAGAACCGGTAAGCGGAATAATCGGTGCAGACATATTAAATCAGGGTGACGCGGTAATAGATTATCAATACGAATGCTTTTATTTGAAGAAAAAGTAATTATTCCTTTAAAATCTTCAGACAAACTCAAGGAGTCTTGATGCAGCAGAGGTGTTCTGAAGGAAATTTTCCATTTGTCTAAATTCTTTAAACACCTTTTTTGTTTGGCGCAAAAGTGCTCTAAAGAAGATGCTCTAAAACTGGTTTATATAAACAAAGAAAGCCAGCTACGAGAGCTGGCTTTCACCCCAAATCATAATTGATTATTACAAGTCAATTACAACAATCTTAAATATTTTCCGCTTTTCAGCACGGGGCAAACATAATATATTTAAATAGCACTTTAAAAAGAGTTAGTTCAAATACCGTTAAAATCGAGGAAATCAATTTTTCTGCAAATAACTCCCGGCCACTATCGGATTATTAGCACGTTCTGCATACTTCATCATCTTAAAACCGGGGTGTATACAGTAGCATCCTGTTTCACCTTTTTTATTGATTGCTATGTAAGCTACCTGAAAATTCACGTGGTTGGGATTAGTAGTAACTATGCGTCTCACCGCTTCCTCACAGGCTTCTTGTGGGCTCATCCCATTACGCATCAATTCAACGATTAAGAAACTACCTACCGTCTTTATGACTTCTTCTCCCATTCCGGTAGCGACAGCTCCACCTACCGCGTTGTCTACAAAGAGTCCGCTCCCTATTATAGGACTGTCACCCACACGGCCTTTCATTTTGTAAGCCAGACCAGAGGTAGTGCAGGCACCTGAAATATTTCCATCAGTGTCAAGAGCCAACATTCCGATGGTGTCGTGATTTTCAATATTTATGATGGGTTGGTATTTAGATTCTTTAAGCCATTCTTTCCAGGCTTTTTCAGAAGCTTCTGTGAGTAAGTCTTCGGCTTTAAAGCCGCTGCTTAGTGCATATTCTTTTGCTCCGTCACCGGCAAGTATGACATGTGGGGTATCTTCCATGACCTTGCGAGCCAAAGCAGCAACGTTGGTTATATCTTCTACACACATTACAGCTCCACAGTTTCCGGTGTGATCCATAACACAGGCATCAAGAGTTACATTTCCCTCGCGGTCTGGAGATCCTCCCTTTCCTACTGTTGTGTTTTTAATATTTTCCTCTTCCACAGCAACACCCTGTATCACTGCATCAAGAGCACTATATCCCTGATCGAGTAATTTCCCGGCGGTTGCATTGGCTTGTGTAAACTCCCAGGTGCATATAGCAACGGGACCCTTACTGGGAGCTGCAGCATATTTTGAGTTCATTCTTGATTTTGTGTTGGTGTCAGGCGAAGTTTTTGCGAACCCTGAAAGTCCAAATCCAAGCGCCAGGGTATTTAAGGCACTTGAGGTTAAAAAATTACGTCTTTTCATAAAGTGTGCTCTAAAAAGGGGTAAGTTACTAAAGGTCTTGTATAAATTCTGCTAATAGTTAGGCAAAAATTAGGCTTTCTTTGAGGTTTCTCTGGCTTTACTTTATTAATATTAGCCTCTCAAAAAATTCCTATGCGTTGGTTAATTTTTATTCTAGTCTATATAGTTATAGACGTCTATGCATTTCAGGCATTTAGAACCTTCTCCAGAAATAACGTTCTTTCAGTAATTTATATTTTTATTTCGGCAGCCTTTTTAGCTGCTTTTATCTATACGCTTTCCACACTCGATCGCTCCAAGGGTATCGAAGTGAGTGAGATGTATATGCTGGGTTGGTTTTTAGCCTTTTTCGTGCCAAAACTCATGCTGTTAGTTCTCATGTTTGGTGAGGATGTAGTGCGTGTGTTAATAGCATTTTACAACCGTTTTTTTACTGTGCAGACTTCTTTTGAATTGCCTTCAAGGCGGAAATTTATAAGCGCTCTTGCGCTGGGTGTTGCCGCGATTCCATTTGCCTCTTTGATATATGGGATGTATCGGGGTAAATACCGTTACCGCGTGTTGAGTTATACTTTGGAATTTGAGGATCTTCCGGAAGCTTTTGATGGGTATCGTCTTACCCAAATAAGCGATATTCACAGTGGCAGTTTTGATGATGCTGATAAAATTGCTTACGGAATAGATCTTATCAATGAGCAAAAAAGCGATGTTATTCTTTTTACGGGAGATCTGGTCAATAATTTTGCACACGAAATGAAGGACTGGACCGGCCTTTTTTCAAAATTGAAGGCGAAAGACGGGGTCTATTCGGTTTTGGGTAATCACGACTATGGGGATTATGCTGATTGGGATTCTAAAGAAGCCAAAGTAGAAAACCTACAAAGTCTAAAAAATCTACAACGCGATATGGGGTGGAAGCTGCTTTTAAATGAACGTATTTATTTGAAGCGAGGCAATTCTCAAATTGCCCTGGTAGGCGTTGAAAACTGGGGAGCCGGTTTTAAACAGGCCGGTGATATTGACAAAGCTTCTCAAGGATTACAAGCAGGTGATTTTAAAATAGTAATGAGTCACGATCCTACTTACTGGTCAGAGCGACTTAAAAGCGATCCCAAAAATTACCAGCTTACCCTGAGCGGGCATACGCACGGTATGCAGTTTGGGATTGAAATTCCAGGTTTCATCAAGTGGAGCCCTGTACAATACCGCTATGAAAACTGGGCAGGTATTTATAAGGAAGAAGGAAGGGTGTTAAATGTAAATCGCGGCTTTGGTTATTTGGGATACCCGGGACGTGTGGGTATTTGGCCTGAGGTAACTGTGATAGAATTGAAAAAAAGAAAATAAAAAAGTAATATATTTCTTACTTGTAATAATTGATAAACGCGTTAAAATTCTATAAAAGAAACTAAAATGTCGATTATATGGCATATTTTAGGAGAAAGAATTATGATGTGTTAAGCAGCTTTAGAATTTATTTATTATTACCAGTACTTTTCTGTGTTATTCCGGCTTTTGCGCAGGTAGGTATTGGCACAACCAATCCTGATCCTTCTGCAATACTTGAAATGCAATCAGATGATCAGGGTATTTTAACACCTCGTATGACCAGTAGCCAGCGTCTGGCAATTGCAAACCCGGCAGATGGTTTACTTGTATACGACACCGATGAATCGTCCTTTTACTTCTATGAAACCAGCGCCTGGTCAAAGTTAGAAGGAGCTGAATCCCGTGATAATTTTGTTTTGGTTAAAAGTCAGGGAGATTTTCCAGCTGCATCAGGAGGTGTAATTACATTAGATGAAAACACGTATTACGAGATCAATGGGACTATAACACTTTCGGCATCCATAAATTTAAATGGAGCGTATGTTTCGGGACTTGATGCCACTGAAGATGTATTAAGTTTTTCTGGTGGAACTATTTTTTCTGGAAACACAGGGGGAAGTATTCGCAATGTCACGCTTACAGGGGCCAGGGCATTCAATATTACAGGTAGTGGAGTAGAATCAATTTTGGTTCAAAATACCATTATAGCAGGAATGACAACAAGTGTCGGCTCTATTTCCAACATTGCATTGTTTTTTGGTAATGTTATCCAATATTTAGGTAATGTAAATGGGATCACGTATTCTAATATTGGTAGTTTGCTACTCAATAACCAGGCCTGGTTTAATTCTAATAGTGGAACTTATGAAAAGCTTACCGGGAGTTTTGGACTGGTAGAAAAAGTGAGTGGTTTTAGCGTAGCCAATGGTTCGGCAATTGCGTTTGATGTAAGCAGCAATCCATCAGTTACTGATGGTGTTATGTTAAGTACAGTTTTTTCGGGTTCTTCTTCAAATCCTTATATTAATCGATATACAACAGGTACGTATACTGGTTTTAATTTTACAAATAACTGGACCGTAAACTGCCCTGGTATTCCTGCAGAATCTGACCGGGAAGCTACTGGTAATATACATTATAACGGAACTATTTCTACAGGTTTTGTGCAAAGTGTAAATAACCAAAATGCATTCAATCTTCAAGGTAATACAAATACGAATACAACAACTGCTGTCAATTTGTTTAGGATGTCATCACCTCAAAATAACCGTCTTACTTATTTAGGTAAAAAAACACGAACTTTTCAGGTGAATGCGGCACTTTCTGTTCGTGGAGCTGATAACGTGGGTAGTTTTTATGCCTTTTTTATTCGAAAAAACGGAGTGACGACGCTTACAGAAACGAATACTATTATGCGAGTTAATAATACGGCAGATGTTGTGAGCAACTCCATTTCAGGGACTGTTGAACTCGCGCCTAATGACTTTATAGAAATCTGGGGTCAGCGATTAGTCACAAATACGGGAGGGCAGAATACCACGACTAATATTGTAGTCTTTTCCCTGAATATGAATATTAAATAAATTCTGTATTTCTTAATCTTTACTAAGATATCTGTTTTTTTGGCATTTAACCTTATATTTAGGTACTTAAAGAGCGTTAACTATGTCGAAATTTGGAGCCCTCATCGATCTGGATATTCCGGTGCTTCTTGATTTTTATACGGAATGGAATGAAGAATCAAATACCATGCATGCTGTGATGCGTGATGTGGCAGCGGCGTTGGGAGATAAGGCCAAGGTTATAAAAATTGATATTGATAAAAATCCTGAACTGGCTGAGGCCTTACGTATAAAAGGTCTTCCCACACTGGTGATTTATAAAAAGGGTGAAATGAAGTGGCGCCAAAGCGGTGAGCAGGATGCCAATTCCCTGATTGCTATTGTGCAAAAATTTATCTAAGCGCGGCAAATTCATAGCCCAGTTTGCTAAAATGCTGCAAAACTTCTGGTAACGACGCCTTCATATTCTTTTCTGCTTTTAGGCTGTCGTGAAATACGAGTATGCTTCCGGTCTCTGCATTTTTTATGATGTTGGCCGCACACTGTTCCTGAGAAATTTGCGAATCCCAATCGTAGGCAATGACATCATACATCACGATTTGATGACCTAATTGGCGTAATTTTTTGGCTTGTCTTCGTTTGATTTTGCCATAAGGAGGGCGAAATAACTTATTGGAAATTCCGGCGTTTTCCAAAAGTGTTTCAGTCTTCAGCGTATTCTCTAAATAAATATCCTCAGAAGTGTTCCAGCCTTTCAAATGATTGTAGGTGTGGTTGCCTATGCTGTTTCCACTTTTGAGCAGTTGTTGAAAAACTTCAGGGTGTTTGACGATGTTTTCGCCTATGCAAAAAAACGTAGCTTTTGCATCATATCCTTTTAAAGTTTCGAGTACCCAGGGGGTTACTTCAGGAATTGGCCCGTCATCAAAGGTTAAATACAGTTTTTTGGAGCCAGAAGTTTTATCGTTTTGATCCCAGACATAACCCGAGTAAAGACGCTTAAGCCATTTAGGCGTCTTTACCGGCAGGTCTATCTTTAAAAAATTATTCAAGCGTGTCTGTCTCTGCGGGAATTGCCATGGAAGTATCTCGCGTGGGTTCTACGGTTGGGGCTGTCTCAGGCTCCGTCTCATCCTCCCCGTAAAACTGACTGAATTTACGCAGATACGTGTTGAATTCACGTGCTTTTTCCGGTAAGATTTCCTGATCCTGATTAATGATCAATAAATCGACCAGACTTCGGTAGCGCTCAATATCAGTAATGATATCCTGTGCGTACTGGTATTGCCTTTGAAGGTCAAGTGTACTCCAGTAATCGAGTTTTTCCTGATACTTTTTGGCTACCTGATTCCACAATTCACGTGCGCGTTCCTGCTCACCTACCTCGTAATAACCGTTAACGTAAGGTTCAAGTAAGGTATAATACTCAAAAGTATCTACCGGCATCTTTTCCATCGCAAGGTCGAGCACATTTTTCGCTTTGTCTAGCTTGTTTTCGGCTATAAGCTGCTCGATGAGACGGGCCAGATTTCCACGATAGGTAATTCCGTTTCTGCGAGTTTCGGTGTCATGATAAATATCAGGATCGCCGCTATTTCCCCAGTACCAGTTCATTGCTATATCGTAGAACTTTTCGGTATCAATGCGGCCCATATCGTAAGGCGCCTGCGGGTCAATAGGTGTTTGTATAGGTACTAGCTTGTAGCAAACCCCATCCAATTGCAGGTAATCTTTCATCCACAGGTAATCGTCATCGCCAAAACTTCCACCCGTAAAATATATAGGGCGCTCCCAGTTGTTGTTTGCTATCACGTCAAGCATCAACAAGCGATTTTTATAAAGAATGTTTTCTTTGACATTGATTACGATATCATCAGCGATGATGTCAGAATCTTTTTGTGGCACAATTCCATTAGCGATAACAGTGTTTTTGTTTACAGGTATCCTTATAAACTTTGTGGGAAATGTGTGTACCATGGTTCCGCTTTGAAGCTCTTCCATCGTACGTGGGTCGTCACTGGCAATCCAGTTCATCCAGGTTTTGATGTCCAGGGTGTCATTTGGTCTCAATTCGTTATACCAAACGGCATCCCGATTACCGGCTACGTACTTATCGTGAGTAAGTTGAGAGGGGATGGGATCGCTTTCGTAAGCTTTACGCTTCATGTCGTCAATATACCAGGCAGTCTGGAAGAGGCTGGTATTTACGATTCGAACGTCGCGGCGATATCCTTCTATTTCCTGAACATACCAGAGTGCAAAAGTGTCGTTGTCTCCAATGGTGAACAAAATGGCATTTTCGTCGCAACTATCCAGATACATTCGTGCCATTGCAAGAGCGGTCTTACGACCTGAGCGGTCGTGATCATCCCAGTTTTGGGAAGCCAGTATTACAGGGGCAGCTAGAAGGCAAACAACAGTGACAATTGGCAACACGACCTTTGCGCTCAATTTTTCTTTGAGTAAATCGTAAAGGGCGTAAACGCCAAAGCCAATCCACATAGCAAACACGTAGAAAGAACCTACTAGCGCATAATCACGTTCACGAGGTTCAAAAGCACGCTCATTAAGGTAAATTTTGAGGGCAATCCCGGTAAAAAGGAAAAGGACCAGAAGTACCCAGAAGCTTTTTTTGTCTTTGCTGGCCTGAAAAACCAAACCTAAAAGGCCTAAAATAAGAGGTAAGAAGAAATAGGTGTTTCGAGCTTTGTTGTCAAGCGCATCTGTAGGTAAATTATCCTGTGGTCCCAGGCGAACTTCATCTATAAAAGGAATTCCGCTAAGCCAGTTGCCATGAATATCATCGTATTTTCCCTGAATATCATCCTGGCGTCCGGTAAAATTCCACATAAAATAGCGCCAGTACATATAGCCAAACTGAAAGTCAAACATATACGCCAGATTGTCTCCGAAAGAAGGTGGGTCTACATCTATATATTGACGTATACGCATTAAAAACGATTGAAATCCTTCATTGTCAATTCGTCCCTGTGCGTAATCTGATTTAAACTGAGCTACAGCCTGTTGCAATTCCTGGTTGTCTGCATATTCAGGCTTAACCTGAAAATTAAGCGGACCGGTAAATTGCATATAATTTGCAATATGATCTGTACTCCACATTCGTGGTAGGAAAACTTTATGCCGGTCTTCTGAGTTTTGCACGGCGTTTTTCCATTCGTTTACGATAATATATTTGCCGCTTTCCTCGTCTTTTTCATAGTTGGGTTTACCATCTACATAGGGATTTTGAGCATCTAGACCGCCAAAAATTTCGGTAAACTGAGGTCCGTAAAATAAATGCGTTTCCGGGTACTGCTCGCGGTTGTAATAAGCTAAAAGTTCGCGGGCGTTATTTGGGTTGTTTTCGTTTATCGTAGTACCGGCATTTGCTCTAATGGGTAGCATCAGCCAGCTGGAGAATCCTATAAAAATGAAAAGGATAGATAAAACCAGGGTGTTGAGCTGGTAGTATGAGTTTTTTCGGGTATAGTTCAGTAAAAAATAGAAAATGGCAATAAAGGCGATACCCGCGATAATGGTTCCGCTGTTAAAAGGAAGACCAAACGTATTGACAAAAAATACTTCGGCATAGCCAAAAAAGCTAAGAGTATAAGGAAGTAGGAACTTAAAGATAAACATCAATACGGCCACTACAATCACATTTGCCAAAATGAAATTCTTAATCGTGATCTTTTTGTAGTTTTTAAAGAAATACAAGAATCCTATTGCCGGAATGGTAAGCAGGGCCATAAAGTGAACCCCAAATGAAAGACCTACAATAAAACAGATCAACATCAGCCAGCGGTTGCCTCTGGGCTTAAACATGTCACGTTCCCAAAGCAAAGCCACATAAAATAAGGAGGAGAGCATAAACATGGCCATAGCGTATACTTCGGCTTCTACCGCGTTAAACCAAAAACTGTCTGTAAATGCAAATGCCACAGAGCCTATAAAAGATGCTGCGATTATAGCTTTTTGATCTGTGGTAGTTAAAGTTTCTTTATTGCGCTTAAGTAATTTCCTGAGTAATAAGGAGATCGACCAGAACATGAAAAGTATGGTAAACGCAGAAGCGAGACACGACATGAAGTTGACACACAATGCGATGTAGGTGCTGTCTGGAGCGAATATCGAGAAAAAGGCTCCCAGCATCTGGTACAAAGGTGCTCCCGGTGGATGGCCTATTTCCAGTTTTGAAGAGGTGGAGATATACTCCCCGGCGTCCCAGAAACTAGCCGTAGGTTCAACAGTAAGGGCGTAGCTAATAAGCGCGATCGCAAAAGCAATCCAGCCAAAAATTTTGTTGTACTTCGGGAAATTGAAGTGTGTCATAAAGCAAATTTAACAAGCAGCGAATTTAAGAATTAATACGTTAATCAATCCTGTTTTGTTAGTGCATTGATATTTTGATTCTTGAGTTCTATGCGATCTGGTATTAAAAGACTGGTTGCAAAGAAAAATGTTGCGTCGGTAAAAAAGTTTGAAACTCTACAAGCGGTATTATGCATTCACGTTCAGGGATAAACGCGATAGCGACCTAAAAATTTTAATTGCTTTTAATTTTTTGCAGATAAATATTTGCGGGACTAAAAGTTTGTTTTAAATTTGCAGCCGCATTCGCAAGTCAGGCGTATGTTTTTTAATAAAGGTCAATGGCCTATGGTGTAACTGGCAACACGTCTGGTTTTGGTCCAGAAGAGTCTAGGTTCGAGCCCTAGTAGGCCAACAAAAAAATCCGAACAGTTTTGTTCGGATTTTTTTATGTCTTGAATTGGCTTATAATTTGAACTTAGTTTGGATTTTTATTCAGCATCAAATACTTCATCATCCCCGTATAAAAGTTACGACCTCTTGTATCATTTTTAATGCAACTCTGTAAAAAAGAATGCATCTGCGATTGAGGAATATTAAAAATGAACGAAGCTGTCTTCTTAGTTGAAAGCATTGGCCATATTTTGACTTTATAGCCAGAGTCAGCTTTTTTGATGTTAACACGTGAAGCTCTAAAGAATTTTTTTAAAATAGCTCTCTGTAAAGAGCTTCCGGCTTCTAGAGAGGTGTCACGTCTCAGTAATTCGTAAAGGGGTTCCAGAGTAGTTTGTTTTTCCATTTTTAATCGCTTTCATATTTAGAAATGAAAACTATTCAAAATCTCAAATCATTTTTGATAATAATATGTTATTTAGGTAATTATTAACGATTTAAATCTTGAAAGTAAGAACGGGTCTCTTGGCGTGGTTAACCAGATCTTCGCTTAAAGAGCCATTTAGAAAATGGGCAAGACCTTTTCGCCCGTGGGTGCCAATCCCAATGAGATCGGCATGTTCATCTTTGGCATAATGTAGTATGCCGCGTTCTACGGTCAGATCATTGTAAACATTTAGGTTGTCTAAGGGCAGGTCTAGTTCAGACTTTAGGGTAGTGTATAGGTTTCGCAATTCTTTAGTGGTTTTAAATTGTTCAGGAGTGTTGATGAATACAAATTTTAATTCCGCGTCAAAAAATTTAGAAAATGCCACTGCCTGAAGCATGGCATCTTTGTTGTCATTTTCAAGATCTGTGGCGAATACAAAGCGCTTCACGTCAAAATGGTGATGTTGTTTTTTGATAACAAAAACTGGGACTTCCACATTGCGTACAATTTTTTCGGTATTAGAGCCTATAAATAACTCTTCAAGTCCGCTTGAGCCGTGAGAACCCATAACGACTGCATCAATCGCGTGTTCTGCAATGTAGCTTTGAATCCCTTCCTGTACACTCTGAAACTTTACGCTTTCAAAAAGTTCAAGACCCTGGGTCAGGGGTTCGTAAGCTGCTCTAAATTCTTTGAAATTTTGCTGGGCCAGCTTGAGAAAATAAATCGCTTCCGGCAGATTTGGATTTTTTCTACTGTCAAAAATCGAGTAGGGTAATTCGACCAGATGAATTAGGTGAATTGATGCGGAGTGGCGTTTTGCAATCTGGCAAGCGACTTCAAAAGCGTATTTTGCCTGATCTGAAAAGTCTGTGGGAACGAGTAATTTTTTAATCATAATGCGCTGGTTTAAAAGCATTAATACGATTTGGGAGTTCTTTTAAAGTTAAGCATTTAATCCTGAGGCGCTTCTATTTTATATGTTGATAAATATTATTATATTTGCAGCGTTGAATTAAGAGACTAATCTGAGGGGACACTAAAAAGTCCCCTCTTTTTATAGGGCCAATGTTGAAGGAACGTGTTAAAGAGCTTCTTGACGAAGCGTTTGAAGAATACAACTCACTATTTTTAATAGATTTCACCATTAAGGGTGCTAACGAAATCCGCGTCGTTATAGATGGGGATGAGGGAGTGACGGTGCAGGATTGTATGAATGTAAGCCGAAAGGTGGAACATAACCTGGATCGTGAAGAAGAGGATTTTTCACTTGAAGTAATGTCTGCGGGTGCTACCGAACCTTTAATCAATAAGCGTCAGTACAAAAAAAATATCGGACGTGATTTAGAGGTTAAGCTCAATGATGGTTCAAAAGTTATCGGAACGCTCGATGCTGCAGATGATGAAAAAATCTCCCTGTCTTGGAAAGAGCGTGTTCCTAAAGAAGTGGGTAAAGGTAAAATGACCGTCGAAAAGAAAGAAGAAATTGCTTATGATTCAATCAGTCAGGCAAAAGTTAAGATTAAATTTTAAGAATATAGCATGGAAAATATTGCGTTAATCGAATCATTTTCGGAGTTTAAAGATGATAAACTCATAGATAGAGTAATGCTTATGGCAATACTCGAAGAAGTTTTTAGAAGTACGTTGAAAAAGCGTTTTGGTAGTGATGATAATTTTGATATCATCATCAACCCTGATAAAGGTGATTTAGAGATTTGGCGTAATCGTGTGGTAGTTGCTGATGGTGAAGTTGAAGATGAGAACTCTGAAATCAGTCTTACTGAAGCGCGTAGAATTGAGCCTGACTTTGAAGTGGGAGAAGATGTGTCAGAAGAGGTGAAGCTTATTGATTTAGGTCGCCGTTCTATTTTGGCACTGCGTCAAAACCTGATTAGCAAGATTCACGAGCATGATAACACCAATATCTACAAGCAGTTTAAAGAGCTTGAAGGGGAGTTATATAATGCTGAGGTACACCACATCAGACATCGCGCAATCATCTTGCTTGATGATGAAGGCAATGAGATTATAATGCCAAAGGATAAGCAAATTCCTTCAGATTTCTTCCGTAAGGGCGAAAACGTAAGGGGTATTATTGAAAGTGTGGAACTTAAGGGTAATAAGCCTGCGATTATTATGTCGCGTACCTCTCCACTTTTCCTTGAGAAATTATTCGAATCTGAAATTCCTGAGGTTTTTGACGGTTTGATCACAGTTAAAAAAGTGGTGCGTATTCCGGGTGAGAAGGCAAAAGTTGCAGTAGATTCCTATGATGATCGTATCGATCCTGTTGGAGCTTGTGTTGGGATGAAAGGTTCGCGTATTCACGGTATTGTGCGTGAGTTAGGTAATGAGAATATTGATGTGATCAATTATACCAATAACCTGCAGTTATACATTACCCGCGCGTTGAGTCCGGCAAAAATCACTTCGATTAAGATTGATGATGAGAATAAAACGGCAGAAGTGATGCTGAAACCAGAAGAGGTTTCTAAGGCAATTGGTCGTGGAGGCCATAATATAAGACTGGCCGGTCAATTAACTGGCTATGAGATTGATGTATTTAGAGAAGGTGTAGAAGAAGATGTTGAGCTTACAGAATTCTCAGATGAAATAGAAGATTGGGTAATCGCCGAATTTTCAAAAATAGGTTTAGATACCGCAAAAAGTATTTTAGAACAAGACGTAGAAGACCTGGTTAGAAGAACAGATCTTGAAGAGGAAACCATTCAGGATGTGATGCGTATTCTTCGAGAAGAGTTTGAATAATAATAGGAGAATACAGGTTTTTTAGGTTAATTTTATAGCGAATTAAAGCAATTTATGGCAGAAGTAAAGAACATGAGATTAAATAAGGTATTGCGTGAACTTAATATTTCACTTGATCGTGCCGTTGATTTCCTTAAGGAAAAAGGTTACGATGTTGAAGCGCGCCCTACCACTAAAATCTCTGCCGAAGTATACGAGGTATTATCAGATCAGTTTCAGACCGATGCAAATAAAAAAGTTGCGTCTAAAGAAGCTGCTCAGGAGAAACAAAAGGAGAAGGAAGCTATAAGACAGGCTCGCGAAGAAGAAATCGAAGAGAAGCGTCAGGATCGGGAACCCGAGAAAGAGGTGATTCGAGCAAAAACCAACCTTCAGGGGCCTAAGCAAGTAGGTAAAATCGACCTGGATCGCGCCGGAAAACCTAAAGAGGCTCCAAAAGAAGAAAAAATCGAAGAAAAGCCAGTGGTGGAAGAGGCTAAGCCAGAACCTAAGGTTGAAGAACCGGTGGCTAAGAAAGAGGAGCCTACTAAACCAGTAGTTGAGACTAAAGAGCCGGCTAAAGTTGAAAAGAAAGAGGAGAAGAAGCAGGAAGATAATTCCAAAAAAGAAGCTCCAAAACTGGGTGACGACGTTGTTAAGACCGACTATAAGAAACTGGATGGTCCTAATTTTACTGGAGAAAAAATAGATCTTTCTCAGTTTAAGAAGCCTGAAAAGAAAAAGAAGACGACTTCTTCTAATGACGATCGTAAGCGTAAGCGTAAGCGTATCAGTAAAACTACAGGCGCTAATCCTAATGCTGGTGGTAATAATAACCGTGGGCGTAATAACCAAAGAGGCGGAAGCCGCAGAGGTGGTCAGGTTGTCAAAGAAGAGCCTACAGAAGAAGAAGTACAAAAACAAATACGGGAAACTCTGGAGAAACTTCAGGGTAAATCCAATAAAGGTAAAGGAGCTAAATACCGAAGAGATAAGCGTGATCAGCATCGTCAAAAGAATGAGGATGAGATGGCACAACAGGAAGCTGATAACAAAGTATTAAAAGTAACTGAGTTTGTTACCGTTAGCGAAGTAGCTACGATGATGGATGTTTCAGTTACTCAGATAATTTCGGCCTGTATGTCTCTGGGTATGATGGTGACGATGAATCAACGTCTGGACGCTGAAACGCTTTCTATCGTAGCTGACGAATTTGGCTATGAGGTTGAGTTTGTCAATGCAGATATCGAGGAGTCTATAGCTGTTCAGGAAGATGCTCCTGAAGATCTGAAAGCTCGTGCTCCAATCGTAACCGTTATGGGTCACGTGGATCATGGTAAGACATCCTTGCTAGATTATATTCGAGAGGAGAATGTAATTGCAGGTGAAAGTGGTGGTATTACGCAGCACATTGGTGCTTATGGAGTAACACTTAAAGGAGGTCAGAAAATAGCATTTTTAGATACTCCGGGTCACGAGGCCTTTACGGCAATGCGTGCACGGGGTGCTCAGGTAACCGATATTGCGATAATCGTGGTAGCGGCAGATGACGATGTGATGCCTCAAACTAAAGAGGCGATTTCTCACGCTCAGGCAGCGGGAGTTCCTATTATATTCGCGATTAATAAGGTAGATAAGCCTACGGCCAATCCTGAAAAAATCAAAGAGCAACTGGCTGGGATGAACCTGTTGGTTGAAGATTGGGGAGGAAAGATTCAATCACATGACATCTCTGCAAAAACAGGTCAGGGAGTTGAAGAACTTCTGGAAAAAGTACTGCTTGAAGCTGAAATACTAGAGCTGAAAGCTAATCCTGATAAACGTGCTAACGGTACTGTGGTAGAAGCTTTCCTTGACAGGGGTAGAGGTTATGTTTCCACAGTTCTTGTTCAGGCAGGTACGCTTAAGATAGGTGATTACGTACTTGCGGGTACTAATAGCGGTAAGATCAAAGCGATGCACGATGAGCGCGGAAAAGAGATCAAAGAGGCAGGGCCGGCAACTCCGGTTTCCATCTTAGGTTTGGACGGTGCTCCTCAGGCGGGTGATAAGTTTAATGTAATGGAAGATGAGCGTGAAGCTAAAGACATTGCAAACAAACGTACCCAACTGCAACGTGAGCAATCTGTTCGTACGCAGAAACATATTACTCTTGATGAAATTGGAAGACGTATCGCACTAGGAGACTTTAAGGAGCTGAATATTATTCTTAAAGGTGATGTGGATGGTTCTGTAGAAGCATTGACAGACAGTTTTGGCAAACTTTCCACAGAAGAAATTGTTGTAAATATTATCCATAAAGGTGTAGGTGCCATCACTGAAAGTGACGTGCTTCTTGCCTCAGCATCAGACGCGATTATTATTGGCTTTAACGTAAGACCTGCTGGTAATGCAAGACAGGTAGCTGATAAAGAAGAAATCGATATCCGTACCTATTCCATTATTTACGATGCGATTAATGATCTTAAAGATGCTATGGAAGGTATGCTTTCTCCGGTAATGAAGGAGGAAATTACCGGTACTGCTGAAATACGCGAGACCTTTAAGATTTCAAAAATCGGAACAATCGCGGGTTGTATGGTTACTTCCGGGAAGATTTACCGCAACTCAGGCGTTCGTTTAATACGCGACGGAGTTGTGATTTACACCGGCGAACTGTCTTCTTTAAAACGCTTTAAAGATGATGTGAAAGAAGTAAGTAAAGGTTATGACTGTGGTATGCAGATTAAAAACTACAATGATATACGTGAAGGCGATATTGTTGAGGCTTACCAGGAAGTTGCAGTTAAGAAAAAACTGAAATAGCCCAGAGAGTATATAAATGTTATAAAAGAGGCTGCCTTGTGCAGCCTCTTTTTTTTTTTTTTTTT
>CEVM01103523.1_pt1 | contig 18605 bp, 16 predicted proteins | sample 531481 | NCBI WGS metagenome assembly CEVM01 (sample SAMEA2623649, study PRJEB7988) | marine metagenome | biome: marine biome (ENVO:00000447); feature: mesopelagic zone (ENVO:00000213) & marine oxygen minimum zone (ENVO:01000065); material: "saline water (ENVO:00002010), including plankton...
CCGGTTTGTGGACCCATACAGCCGAGGCGATCGCCGACGCCCTGTCGGCCTGCCCCCGCCCGGCCTCGGATATTGCCTGCATTGCCGCGACCGCCCACGGCGATGGCCTCTACCTGCTGGATGGCGAGGGCCGGCCGCTGGCGCCGGGCATCCTGTCTTTGGACAGCCGCGCGGGCGAAATCGCGGCGCGGTGGCAGGCCGACGGCACCGCCGCTCTTGCCCTGGAACGGACCGGCCAGCGACCTCATGCCTCGGCGCCTTCGGCACTGTTGGCCTGGCTGCGCGCCAACGAACCCGACCGCTTCGCAAGGATCGGGCATGTGCTGGCCTGCAAGGACTGGCTGCGGTTCTGCCTGACCGGCGGCATCGCCACCGACCTGACCGAGGCCAGCACCGCCTTTACCGATGTCGCGACACAGGATTATGCCGATGACATCCTGCCGATCTTCGGGCTCGAGGCATTGTCCCATGCCCTGCCCCCGATCCTGGCCCCCGATGCCGTCGCAGGCCATGTCACGCCCCAGGCCGCCGCCCTGACCGGCCTGGTCGCCGGCACGCCGGTCGCGGCCGGACTGCATGATGTGACGGCATCCTCGCTGGGTGCGGGTGGCTATGCCGAGGGTGTCGCGGCCATCGTCGCCGGAACCTATTCCATCAACGAAACCGTCTCGCGCGCGGCTCGGACCGGCCCGGGCTGGTTCTGCCGCAACGGCATCGCGCCGGGCGAATGGAATGCGATGGCGATTTCTCCTGCCTCCGCCAGCAATTACGACTGGTTCCTCGATACATTCTGCGCCGCCGAACGTGCCGCTGGCGGCCCGGATCTGCACGCCCGGATCATTCCCCAGATCGAGGCCGCGATGGCCCGCCCCTCGACCGCCATCTTTCACCCCTACCTGTTCGGCGCACCGCAGGGCGCGATGGCCAGCGCCGGCTTTTTCGGCCTGCGCGGATGGCAGGATCGCGGCGACATGCTGCGCGCCGTGATCGAGGGGATCACCTTCAATCACCGCGTCCATGTCGATGCCCTGCGCGAAGGCTTTGCCATCGACCGGGCGCGGCTGACCGGGGGCATCTCGCGCAGCCCTGTTTTTGCCCAGCTTTTCGCCGATACCCTGGCCATGCCCGTCAGCACAAGCGACACCGAAGAGGCCGCCGCCTGGGGCGCGGCCCTGTGTGCGGGATCGGCGGCGGGCCTGTTCGAAAGCCCGCGCCACGATCCGCGCGATCCGGGCGCCCTGACCCGGAATTTCACCCCCGATGCCACCCGCAGCGCCGATCTTGACCGCCGCTATGCCGTCTTTCGCGAGATCGGGCGGGCGATGGAACCAGTCTGGCCCAGTATCGAGGCCCTGGGCGAATGACAGATCCGCACGACATCGATGTGCTGATCCTGGGCGCGGGAATCAACGGGGCGGGCCTGTTTCGCGATCTGTGCGAACAGGGCGCAAGCTGCGTGATCGCCGACAAGGGCGATTTCGGCGGCGGCACCTCGGCGGCGCCGTCGCGGCTGATCCATGGCGGGATCAAGTATCTGGAGACCGGCGAATTGCGGCTTGTGGCGCAATCCACCTATGAACGGAACCTGCTTTTGCGCAATGCGCCGCATCTGGTGCGGCCGCTGCCGACGGTGATCCCCATCTTCTCGTGGCTCAGGGGCATCGGGCCGGCGCTGCGGACGCTGCTGGGTTCGACCACGGCGCCGCGCGGCCGGGGCGCGGTGCTGATCAAGATCGGGCTGGCGATCTATGATCTCTATGGCCGGCGGGCCCGCGTCATGCCGCGCCATCAGCTGTGGTCGCGGGCGCGCGCCCTGCGCGAAATCCCGCCGCTGACACCGCGCATCGCCGCCGCCGGCCGCTATTACGACGCGATGGTGACGCAACCCGAAAGGCTGGTCTGGGAATTGCTGGCCGACGGGATCCGCGTCAATCCTGCCGCCCGGGCGCTGAATTACACGACATTGCAGGATACGGATGGAACCACGATTCGGCTGACCGGCCCGGACGGCACACTTGCGCTGCGGCCGCGGATCGTGGTCAATGCGGCCGGGCCCTGGATCGACCGGGTGAATGCGGCGCTTGGCGCGCCATCGCGGCTGATCGGCGGCACCAGAGGATCGCATCTCCTGCTGGATCATCCCGACCTGCTGGCGGCGCTGAACGGACGGATGCTGTATTTCGAGGCCGATGACGGCCGCATCTGCCTGGTCTTCGACTATCTCGGCAGGGCGCTGGTCGGATCGACCGACCTGCGCGCCGACGATCCCGATACGGTCGCCTGCGACGAGGCCGAGGTCGATTATCTGCTGGGGGCGCTGCGCGGGCTGCTGCCGGGGCTGCGCTTTGGCCGCGAACAGATCGTCTATGCCTATTCCGGCATCCGCCCCCTGCCCGCCAGCGATGCGGCCATGCCGGGCCTGATCAGCCGCGACCACTCGGCCCCCGTTGCCGAGCCGCAGGGACCGCGCGTCTGGCCCATCCTGTCGCTGGTCGGCGGCAAGTGGACGACCTTCCGGGGCTTTGCCGAAGAGGTCGCGGACGAGGTTCTGGCGCGGCTTTCGATGTCCCGGCGCATCGGCACGGCGTCGCTGGCGATCGGCGGCGGCCGCGATTTTCCGGCCGATCCGGAGGTTTGGGCCAACGCCGTGGCCGCGCGGACAGGCTGTGCCCCCGACCGGGCGCGAGACCTGCTGGACCGCTATGGCACCACCGCCGGGCCGATCCTGGCGGCCGAGGGCCCGGCGCCCGCGATGCTGGCGGATGCCGCCTATTCGCTGGCCGAACTGGACTGGCTGATCCGACATGAACGGGTGCGGCATCTGGCGGATCTTGTCATGCGGCGCACCGCGATTGCGGTCACGGGGCGGTTGACGGGCCGCGATCTGGACCGCATCGCCGGCCTTTGCGCGCGGGCACTGGACTGGGACGATACCCGCCGCCGGCAGGAAATCGCGGATACGCGGGCGATGCTGACCGGGCGGCACCGCCTGCGGATGGATCAGGCGGCGTCAGAGTGATCCGAGGCGGCAAGATCCGCCTCCAGCGCCAGAACCTGCTGCACCGCCTGGGCTGCCTCGGCGCCCTTGCGGACGAAGTGATCGCGGAAGAACGCCCTGTGCGCGGCGGTTTCCTGATAATGATGCGGCGTCAGCGAGACCGAAAAGCAGGGAATGCCGGTTTCCAGCCCGACATTCATCAACCCGGTCACCACCGCGCCGGCGACGAAATCGTGACGATAGATGCCGCCATCGACGACAAGGGCGGCGGCCACGACGGCATCATAGCGCCCGGTCCGGGCCAGTTTCTTGGCCAGACGCGGCATCTCGAAGGCGCCGGGAACGTCGAAGGCGTCGATCCGCGCGCCGGGAAACAGCGTGGCTGCCTCGGCCAGAAAACCGTCATGGGCACGGTCCACGATCTCGGCGTGCCAGCGGGCCTTGATGAAGGCGATGCGGGGATTGGTCTTGGTCATCTTTCGGAACCTTCCGTTTTGCAACAGCACAGGCCCCAGAGCTTCGATCCTTGACCGCCCCAGGCAAGGGCGGCCTCGGTTCTCTTCCATCCGGACTATACCGTCGGCCCCGGAATTTCACCGGATCTGCTGACCCTTCCGACAGGAAGGCGCTCGCGGGCTGTCACCGCCGGTGGGGAATTGCACCCCGCCCTGAGAACGAGAATCGCGATAGCATGAGGTCGGCGCGCCGCCAAGCCCCGGCGGACAATCGGCGAGGGCGTGACACCGCCTTGCACCAGCGACGCGGCCCGGTCCCTGCGCTTCGTCAGGTCAGCGGACCGCGATCACCGCGAGGCAATCCCCGGTCTGCACGAGGCCCGGAAAATGCCGCGCCGCGATGATGCCGTCGCGGTTTGCCGTGACCGAAACCGGCTCGATCCCGGTCCGGTCGGCGGGCCAGATCCGGGCAATCGGCTGGCCGGCCCTGACCGCATCGCCCAGATCGGCCAGCGGATGCAGCAAGCCGTCGCGCGTGGCAAAGTGAAAGCAATCATCGCCCGGCATGTCCAGCATCACGTTGTCGTCCGCTGCCTCGACCGGCCCGGCGAGAATGCCCGCATGGCGCAGCAGGTTGCGCCCGCCCCGGATGGCGATGGCGGCCGAGGCCGCCGTGGCCGTGCCGCCGCCGCCCAGTTCGGTGGTGACGAAGACCTTGCCCTGACTTTCGGCGGCCGTGTCAAGCATCCCCACCGCGTCGATTTCCAGCATCATCATCGAATAGGGCGCGCCGAAAGCCTGCATCGCCGCCACGCATTTCGCCTGCTGGTCCTTGTCCTCCAGATAATGCGCCGCCGCATAGGGCAGGAAATCCAGCGTCTTGCCGCCCGAATGGTAATCCAGCACGATGTCGGCCATGGGCACCAGAACGCTGTCGAAATAATGCGCGATCTTCTGGCTGACGCTGCCATCGGGACGACCCGGAAAACAGCGGTTCATGTTGATCTGGTCGATCGGGCTGACCCGGGTTCCGGCGCGGAAGGCCGGATAATTCAGGTAGGGCACGATGATGACGCGCCCGGTGACATCCTCTGGCGCGATCTCCCAGGCCAGGGCCTGCAGGGCGATGGGGCCCTCGTATTCGTCGCCGTGATTGCCGCCGGTCAGCAGCGCGGTCGGCCCCGCGCCGCCCGCGATCACGGTGATCGGGATCATCACGCTGCCCCATGCGCTGTCGTTGCGCGAATAGGGCAGTCGCAGAAAGCCGTGATGCTTGCCCGGCCGGTCCAGCGGGATGGTGGGCACGATCGGGTTCGCGGTCATGACTTCACCAGCATCCGGCGCGGGATGTTGCAGAACAGTTCCGGCTCGCGTTCGGTGATGACGATGGATTCGGTGGTCTCGTAACCCCAGCCCTCCATCCACAAGCCGGTCATGAAATGGAAGGTCATGCCCGGTTTCAATTCGGTCTGGTCGCCGCGGCGCAGCGACATGGTGCGCTCGCCCCAGTCGGGCGGATAGGACAGCCCGATCGGATAGCCGGTGCGGTTGTCCTTGACGATGCCGTGGCGGTCCAGGACCGTGAAGAAGGCATTGGCGACATCCTCGCAGGTATTGCCGGCGCGGGCGGCGCCAAGCCCCGCCTCCATCCCTTCCAGCACCGCCTTTTCGGCCTCCAGCATGTCCTGCGGCGGCTTGCCCAGGAAGATCGTGCGCGACAGCGGCACATGATAGCGCTGATAGCAGCCCGCGATTTCGAAGAACGTGCCCTCGTCCTGCTTCATCGGCTGGTCGTCCCAGGTCAGATGCGGCGCCGAGGCATCCGGCCCCGAGGGCAGCAGCGGCACGATCGCCGGATAATCGCCGCCATGCTGGGACCATTCGTCAAAGCGCAGGCCGGCGTCATAGATCTCGGCGACCAGATCGCACTTGCGCTGACCGACCTCGACCTTGTCGGCGATGCGGCGGTGCATCCGCTCGACGATGCGGGCGGCCTTGCGCATGTATTCCAGTTCCTTGGGCGTCTTGATGGCGCGCTGCCAGTTCACCAGCCCGGTGGCGTCAAGAATCTGCGCCTCGGGAAGTCCGTGGACCAGCCGTTCATGCGCCTTGGCGGAATACCAGTAATTGTCCATCTCGACGCCGATGAAGCCGCGATGCCAATTGCGGGTGGCAAGGCTGGCCCACAGGTAGTCCATCGGGTGGCGTTCGACGGACTGCACATAATAATCCGGGTAGCCGATGATATAGTCGTCCGGCATCCAGACCGTGCGCAATGCGCCCTGCGCATCCTGCCCGCGCCCGAACCAGATCGGCGGCCCGTCGGGCCCGACGATCACGCATTGATGCACATAGAAGGACCAGCCGTCATAGCCGGTCAGCCAGGCCATGTTGGACGGGTCCGACACGATCAGCAGATCGAGGCCCAGCTTTTCCATGCTGGAACGTGTCTTTCGCAGCCGCTGTTCGTATTCCTCGGTCGAAAAGCGGTAGGGGGTCCTTTGCAGTTCAGGCATTCGGCTGGTCTTTCGAAAACGCGGCAAGCGCGTGGGTGGCAATGGCGGTGTCCTGCACGCCGGTGCCCGTCAGATCCGCGATGGTGATCTGGTCGGGTGAGGTTCGGCCGGGATGGCGGCCGGAAATGATGTCGCCCAGTTCGGGGATCGCGGCATCCTCGGCGATCACCCCCGCGCCAAGCGCGGCGCGCAATTCGCCCATCAGCCGCGTCTGGCCGACGCGATCGGCGACGTAGAGATCGGCGCGATCAAGGCACAGCGGATCCAGTTCGTTCTTGCCGGCCTGATCGCTGCCCATCGCGGTCACATGCTGGCCGGGGCGCAGCCATTCGGCCCGCAGGATCGGCTGTGTGGCGGGCGTCGTGGTCACGATCACATCGCCAAAGCCCGCCGCGGTCGCGGCGTCGGGCTGGGCCCGGACCCGCAACCCGTCGCGGGCCAGGTCGCGGGCCAGCGCCTCGGCCCGGGCGGGATCGCGTGCCCAGATCACCGCATCGCGGATCGGGCGGACAAGGCAAAGCGCCTGCAACTGCATCCGGGCCTGCAACCCCGCGCCGAAGATCGCGGCCCGGCTGGCATCCGGGCGTGCCAGATGCCGCGCCGCCACGCCCCCGGCCGCCGCCGTGCGAACATCGGTCAGATAGCCGTTATCCAGCAGCACCGCGCAAACCCGGCCGGTTTCGGTGGACAGCACCACCATCAGCCCCGAGGTCGAGGGCAAGCCCTTCGCAGGATTGTCGAAGAAGCCGGGCGAGATCTTGACGGCAAAACCCGGCAGGCCCGGCACATAGGCGGTCTTGACATCGACCTCGCCGTTCACATCGGGCATGTGCATCGACAGGATCGGCGGCATCTGCACCCCGCCGCCCGCCAAGGCGGCAAAGGCGTTTTCGATCAGGTCCAGGACAGCGTCGTCAAGACGCACCCTTTCGCGCAAAAGGTCTTCGTGCAGGATCAGGATGTCGGACATGCCGCGCCCCTGACGATGGCCGCGTGGCGGGCCGGGTCTATGTTCTGGCCGGACAGGATCAACACCAGCGGGCCATCCACGGCCCGCAGCCTGCCGGCAAGGATCGCCGCCGCGCCGACCGCCGCCGCGCCCTCGACCATCTCGTCCTCCTCGACCGACAGGTGGCGGATGCCGGCGGCGATTTCATCCTCGGTCAGCAGGATCAGGTCGTCCATCAGGTCGCGGCACAGGCCGAAGGTCAGGCGATTCTTCAGCCCGATTCCGCCGCCCAGACTGTCGGCCAGCGTCTGCTGTTCGGGAACCGCGACCGGATGGCCGGCCTTCAGGCTGGCCGCCATGGCCGCGCCGCGTTCCATGCTGATCCCGATGATGCGGATGGCAGGCCGACGGGCCTTGGCCGCCAGCGCCACACCGGCCAGCAATCCGCCGCCCGACAGCGGCACCGCGATGGCCGCGGCATCGGGGATCTGGTCCAGGATTTCCAGTCCCAGTGTCCCCTGCCCGGCGATGACATCGGGATGATCGAAGGGCGGGATCAGCGCAAAGCCTTCCTCGCGCTGCAACCGCCGCGCTTCGTCGAAGGCCTCGTCCTGCGAGGCCCCGATCACACGGGCCTCGGCGTCAAGGGCCCGGATCGCGTCCAGCTTGTTCTGCGGCACCAGTCGCGAGACGCAGATCACCGCCGGCAGGCCAAGCTGACGGGCCGCATGGGCCAGTGCGCGGCCGTGATTGCCGGTCGAGGCGGTCGTCACCCCTGCCACCTCGCCCAGCCGCGCCGCCGCATTCGACGCCCCGCGCAGCTTGAACGCGCCGGTTTCCTGCCGGTGTTCGCATTTCAGCCAGACCGGCCCCCCGGCCAGCCGCGACAGGCCGGGCGCAGCCTTGACGGGCGTCACACGCACCATGTCGCGGATGCGTTCCGAGGCCGCCAGGATATCGTCCAGCGTCACCATGTCCGCACCTGAAACAATCGCCCCGTTCCCTGGGCCGGGATGCGGGCGATGTCCAGCATCGACCAGAACAGGGCCAGGTTCGAACTGAGCACCGGCTTGCCGATCGTCTCTTCCAGCCGCTCGATCACCGAAACCGCCGGCAGCGCGGTGCAGGACATGAACAGCGCCTCTGCCTGCGGATGATCCGATGCCTGCGCGAATTCGACGATCTCGTCGGCCGACAGCAAGGCCATGTCGCGGTCATCGGCATGTCCCATCGACCGGCGCGACACCACGTCAAGGCCGTTGGCCTGAAAATGATCGCCGACCAGATCGGTGGTCTCGCGCAGATAGGGGGTCATCAGGGCGATCCGGGTGACGCCCAGAGCCGCGAATCCGCGCAGCGCCGCCGCGACCGGGGTGCTGACCGGCGCGCGCGAACCGATGGCCTGCTGCACGCCATCGCCCAGCACCGCCGAGGCCGAGGTGCAGCCGAAGGCGATGCCCTTCAGCGCGACCCCCGGCACCAGAAGGTCCGAGGCCGCTTTCAGATGCGGGCCGGTCTTCTTCAGGTTTTCGGCGGTGGTGGGATTGTCAAAGGCGATCCGGGTGACATGCAGCCGGCAGCCCGGCGGCAGCAGCCGCTGCGCGTCGCCCTCGATGGTCAGGTCCGTCGCCAGCGCGATCAGGCCGAAGCGGTTCACGTCGTCGCGCCACATCTTCCGTTTGTCCCTTCAGACGACCAGCACCGGACAGGCGGCAAGGCCGGTGACCTTGTGACTGACCGATCCCAGCAGGTAATTCTCGGTGGCGCCCAGCCCGCGCGATCCGACCACGATCAGATCGCAGCCCTTTTCATGCGCGACCGAAATCAGCGTGCGCGCCGGAGGGCCGGCCTTGATGAAGGCGCTGACCTGCACCACGCCGGCATCCCGGGCATGACTTTTCGCATAATCGGCCGCGTTGCGCGCGGTCGATCGCATGGCCTCGTCCAGGTTGCCGCCCGGCTCCAGCGAGCCGCGCACCATCGACAGCGAGGCTTCCAGCATCGAGTGATGCCGATAGACGGTCAGGATGATCAGTTGTGCATCGCACAGCTTGGCCATCTCGACCGCCTGCGTCAGGGCCCGGTGCGACCCGTTCGAACCGTCATAGCCGACGAGGATTTTCCGAAACATCGCGCGCCTCTACTTGTCGAAGGCCAGATCGCGCAGGAACAGCGCGATCTGCGGGAAGAAGATCAGCAGCACGGCCACCGTCAGCAGCATCAGGATGAACGGCGGCGTGCCCCGGATCACATCGATATAGGGCCGTTTGAAGACCGCGATGGCGGTGAAGATATCGGCGCCGAAAGGCGGTGTGGCACTGCCGATCGCCACCTGAAGGGTGATGATCGTGCCGACCAGGACCGGATCCAGGCCGACCGACTGCACCACCGGCGCGAAGATCGGCACGAAGACCAGGATCACCACGATCGGATCGACGAACATGCAGCCGATGAAGAAGGCGATCGAGATGGTGAACAGCACGCCGTATGCGCCCATCTCGTTGATGCCGATACTTTCCAGGACTTGCTGCGGGATCTGCGCGAAACTGATGACATAGCTGAAGGCCGCGCCGGCGCCCACCAGGATGAACACCACCGCCGTGATCAGCCCGGTCGATTTCGCGGTGGCGTAAAGTTGCTTCACGCTCAGTTCGCGAAAGACGATCATTTCCAGAAACAGCGCGTAGAGAACGCAGGCGGCGGCAGCCTCGGTCGGCGAGAAGATGCCGCCATAGATGCCGCCGATGATGATCGCCGGAAAGCCCAGCGGCCAGAGCGCGCGCAACACGGCCTGCCCGCGTTCGCCCCAACTCGACTTGGGCAGTGTGGGCACGTCGTTCCGCACCGCGTAGATGTAGCTGTAGACCGAGAACATCAGCAGGATCAGCAGCCCCGGCCCGATGCCCGCGATGAACAATTCCGAAATCGAGGTGCCCGAGACGACGCCGTAGATGATCATCCCGATCGAGGGCGGGATCAGAAAGGCGATGTCCGAGGAATTCACGATCAGCGCAAGGACGAAGCTGTCATTGTAGCCCGCCTTCAGCATCCGCGGCCGCAGCGGTCCGCCGACCGCCACGACGGTGGCCTGGGTCGAGCCTGAGACGGCGCCGAACATGGTGCAGGCCCCCGCGGTCGAGATCGCAAGCCCGCCCCTGAGATGCCCGACGAAGGCCATCACCAGATCGATCAGGCGATTCGCCGACTGGCCGCGCGTCATGATGTCGGCGGCGAAGATGAACATCGGCACCGCGATCAGGCTGGCGGGCCTGATGCCGCCCAGGATCTGCTGGATCATCGTATCCAGCTGCGAAAAGCCGCCGAACAGCGTGACGAAGCCGATCAGCGAGCCCGCGATCAGCGGGATCATCATCGGAAAGCCCAGCAGCAGAAGGACGATCATGGTGCCGAAGATTGCCCAGGTCATCATCGCTCAGACCTCCTCTTCCACGCTGTCGTCATAGCCTTCCAGCGTGCTGGTGGACAGCCAGATGTCGCGGTCGATCATGTTCTTGATCGTGGTCAGCGTGTATTGCAGGCCGGTCAGGAAAAAACCCAGCGGTGCCCAGACGATGATCCACCATTGCGGGATCTGCAGCGCCGGCAGCACCCGCCCGCGCGAGGCCTGCGTCAGCACGTAATCCATCGCATACCAGGCCAGCAGCAGCATAACCGCCGCCGTCAGGGCGGAAATCAGGATCATCATCATCTTGCGCAGCCGGAACGGCAGGGCGTCGAAAAAGGCCGACATGCGGATATGCCGGCCATGCCGCGCGGCGTAGGAAATGCCCGCGAAGGTGATCAGGATGATCAGCGCCTGGTTCAGTTCCTCGGAAAAGAAGATGCTCTGGCCCAGAAGGTAGCGACCGACGACATTGGCCATCGTGTTCAGCGCCATCAGCAGGACCCCGATTGCCAGCAGCACCGCCTCGATCCGGGCGATGGCCACATCGATCGCGCCCAGCGGTCCGGGCAGCCCCGAAACATATTTGGAATCGTCGATATCGTCATCGCCGCCCGCCATTTCGGCCGCGGCGACGATATCGGGATCGGGCTTGGGGGCATGCTTGTCGTCAAGCGTCATGGCCGGGATCCCATGCTGTGAACGGATAACCTGCATGGGATCGGCCACGCATGTGGCCGGACCCCCTGTCGTGGCACGGGCCGGGGCTAGTTGCCGGCCGGGGCGGTCTCGGTCGTGCCTTCCGCCGGGGCCGCGGCGCTGTCACCGCCCCCGGTCGCGGCGGCCTCGTCACTGCCGCCAGCCGCGGCGGCCGCGTCGCCACTGCCCGCGGCTTCCAGATCGGCCTTCATCTGGTCCAGGATCGCCTGGGCCTGCGATCCGCCGATCTCGAGGAACTGCGCCTCGACATCGGCCGCCGTCTCCTTGAAGGGCTTGCGCTCTTCTTCGGTCAGCGTGTTGATCGTGATCGAGGGCTTGGCTTCCTTGATCTTGTTCAGCGATTCCTCGGTCAGGCCCTTCTGGTAATCGACGATATAGTCGAACGAGGCCGAAATCGCGTCCCGAACCACCTTCTTGTTTTCGTCGGACAGGCCGTCGAAGAATTCCTTGTTGGCCATGACGGCGGTGGTGAAGTTGTTGTGGCCGGCGCGGGTGATGTAGTCGGTCACCTCGTACATCTTCGTCGATTCGATGAAGAAGGCGGGATTTTCCTGACCCTGGATGATGCCGGTCTGCAGCGCGCCGTAAACCTCGCCCCAAGGCAGCGGCGTGGGCGTCGCGCCAAAGGCCTTGTAGCTTTCGACCAGCAGCGGGTTGGTCATCACGCGGAACTTGACCTCGTTCAGATCGGCCGGGCTCTTGACCGGCGTGGTCGTGGTCATCATCACCTCGCCCTCCGGGAACATGGTCAGAAGCTCAAGACCCTGATCGGCATAAAGCGGCGGAAACAGCTCGTTGATGGCCTTGGAATTGCGGAAGAAGCTGACCAGCGTATCCTGATCCTGGGGCAGCAGATAGGGCACGAAGAAGACCTGCGCCTCGGGGATCAGCGCGCCGGTAAAACCGGGGGACTGATCGACGAATTGCAGGATGCCCGATTGCGCCTGTTCCATGATGTCGGCCGATTCGCCCAGCGTTCCGAACGGGAACAGCTGAACCTCGTTGTCGGAATTGGCCTCGATCTCTTCCTTGAACTTCTGGGCGAACTTGCCCTGAACCTCGTCCATCGCCTCTTCGAAGGCATAGCGCCAGGTTTCGGCCATGGCGGAACCCGCGCCCAGAACCAGGGCGGCAAGGCTGGCGGCGGTCAATGTCTTGAAAGTCATGTGTTCTCCTGTTGATGGGCCTCCCTGACGCCACGGCGCAAGGAACCTCGGGTTTGCAGGCTCCGGGTCGTTCCTGCCCGGACTGGCTTGTCTCGACAGTTCGGACCAAGCCCTTTGCATGTCAATTTCTATATTAAACCATGACAATTCGGGGGCCGGGTGTCAAACGGATGGTCCGGGACGGCCCTCGGGCCGACTTTCGGGCAGGATCCCGGCCAGGATCGAAAGCCCCCGTTCCATCTCTCGCAAGGGCGCCGCGCCGAGGCAGATCCGCAGCGCCGGATCGCGGTCGGTGACGGCAAAGCCGCTGCCCGGCGCCACCGCCACGCCGCGGTCCAGCGCGCGGTCCAGCAACGCGCGTTCGTCGGTGCCCGGCGGCAGCGGCAGCCAACGGTGCAGGCCATGCGGAAAGCCCGCGCTGCGCCCGTCCAGCAGACGCTGCGCCAGCCGGTTTCGGCCCGCAAGCTCGATCCGTTGGGCGGCCAGAAGACGGTCCGCCACGCCGCTGGCGATCCAGTCCTGCGCGATCTCGGCCATCAGCGGCGTGGCCATCCAGGCCAGCGACAGATGCCGGTTCAGCGCGCGCTCTGCCAGCGTTTCGGGCATGGTCAGAAAACCCAGCCGCAATCCCGGCGACAGGCATTTCGACAAGCCGGTAAAGTAGAAGCTGCGTTCGGGCGCGAAATGGGACACGGGCGGAGGACGGCGCCGCGCGACCGGTCCCGTCGGATCGCTTTCCAGAATGATCAGGCCGGCCTCGCGCGCCGCGCAGGCCAGCGCCTGCCGCCGGTCGCGATCCATCATCCGCGCGAAGGGGCCCGCCCCCGACGGCAGCAGAAACACCGCCTTCACCCGCCCGGCCGAGGCACGCACGACCTTTGACAGCGCGCCCGGATCCATTCCCGCCTCGTCGCCGGGAACGCCGCGCAGACGCAGATGCAGATGCCTGGCCGCCGGTTTCAGCGTGTGGCAGGTCGAACTTTCGGTGGCGATCTCGTCGCCCGGTTTCAGCGCGCTCATCAGCGCCACGAACATGGCGGGCGTGGTGCCGTTGGTGATCAGGATGCGCTGCGCCGGCACGACCAGGCCGCAGCGTGCCAGCCAGGCCGCCGCCATGCCGCCGTAGAGGGCCATCGTCTGGCGCGGGCGAAAGGAATGGATCGCGCCATCGGGCAGCCTGTCGGAGAGGCGGACAAGACTATCGCGCCAGGCCTCGGCAATGGCGGGCAGGCGGACCGGGGTCATCATCGACAGATCGATCGGCGGACGGTCGGTGGCGGCGCGGAACCACGGCACCTCGACCGTCTCGCGCGGGCCGGATTTCACGAATGTCCCCCGCCCCACCTCGCCCGAGATCAGGTCGGCGCGGATCAGTTCCTCATAGGCGCGACTGACCGTCTGGACCGAGACACCCAGCCGCCAGGCCAGATCGCGATGCGGCGGCAATTTCTCTCCGGCGCGCAGGCTGCCCGAATCGATGGCGGCGGCAAGGCCCTGGGCAAGGCTTCGATAGGCGGGGCGCGAGATGTCCTCGCGGGTGAGCGGCCAATGCGACATGGACCGCATGATTCGCGATGCGGCGGCGGCTTGTCCAGATTGACATTGGCCGGGGCGGCGGAAACAAGCGGATCATGACGCCGCTTCGCCTCGATGATCGTGACATCGCCATTCTCGCGACCTTGGCGCGCGAGGGCCGCATCTCGAAGACCGAGCTTGCGTCGCGGGTGAACCTGTCGCCGACGCCCTGCTGGGAACGCATGAAGCGGCTGGAACAGGCCGGGCTTATCCGTGGCTATCGCGCCGAGATCGCGCTTGCCGGGCTGGCGCCGCATGTGCAGGTCTTCGTGATGGTGGAACTGGACACTCACCGGACCGAGAGTTTCCGGACCTTCGAGCGCACCGTGGCGCGGATGGACGAGATCACCGGCTGCTGGGCCATCGGCGGCGGCTATGATTACCTGATGCAGGTCGTATCGACCGATGTCGCGGCATTTCAGGACCTGATGGACAATCTGCTGGAAAGCCCCGCCGGGCTGCGGCGCTATTACAGCTATATCGTGACCAAGCCGGTCAAGGATCTGCCGCCGGCGCTGGCGCTGCTGGGCGGAGGCGAGGGCTGAGGGGCCTTGCCCCTCGGCGCGTGCCGCGCCTCACCCCAGGGTATTTCCGCAACGAAGAAACCGCCGGAGCAGAGGATTTTTCTGCGGCGGCGACCGACTTTGGAGAATTCCTCCCCCGCGCGGCACCTAGATCCGTGTCAGGCAAGGAGGTGCACGATGCTTGACGACATGTCTTCCCGACTGACCGACCGGATCGCCGATTCCGGCCTGCTGCCCGGCCAGGGCGATTTCGCCGGCGAGGGCCGGATGGCCGTGCGCGATCCCGCGACCGGCGAGGTCATCGCCAAGGTGGCCATCAGCGACCGCGACGGCGCCCGCGCTGCCATCGATGCCGCGCAGGCGGCGTTTGCCGGATGGTCCGCGATGCTGCCCCAGCACCGGGCGCAGATCCTGCATCGCTGGCACGCCATGATCGTCGAGGCGAAAGAGGATCTTGCCCGGATCATGGTGGCCGAACAGGGCAAGCCGATCAGCGAGGCGCGGGGCGAGATCGAATACGCCGCCAGCTTCGTGCAATTCTATGCCGAAGAGGCGCTGCGCCCGAACATCGAAGGCGTGACCAGCCACCTGCCGGACGCAGAGATGGAATTGTGGCGCGAGCCGGTGGGTGTCGCCGCGCTGGTCACGCCATGGAATTTTCCCTGCGCGATGATCACCCGCAAGGCCGCGGCCGCGCTTGGCGCGGGCTGCACCGTCATCATCCACCCCTCGGCCGAGACCCCGCTCTCGGCGCTGGCCCTTGCGGAACTGGCCCGCCGCGCGGGGTTTCCCGAAGGCGTGGTCAACACCGTCATCGGCGACGCCGCGACCATCGTCGGCGAATGGACCGCCGATACCCGCGTCCGGGCCCTGTCCTTTACCGGATCGACCGAGATCGGGCGGCTGCTTTATCGCCAATCGGCCGATACGGTGAAACGTCTGGTCATGGAACTGGGCGGACACGCGCCGTTCATCGTCTTCAAGGGCGCCGATCTGGACCGGGCCGTGGCCGAGGGCATCAAGGCGAAATTCGCGACCTCGGGACAGGATTGCCTGGGCGCGAACCGCTTCTATATCCAGCGCGACATCTATGACGATTTCTGTGCCCGCTTCACCGCCGCAGTCGAAAAGCTGACCCTGGCACCGGGCATGAGAGATCCCGATATCGGCCCGCTGATCCATGACCGCCAGATCGAAAAGCAGATGGCGCATGTCGAGGATGCCCTGGCCAAGGGCGCGCGGCTGCTGACCGGGGGTGGAGTGGACGAGGCCCAGGGGCCGCTGTTCTTCAGGCCGACGGTTCTGGCCGATGTGCCAGACGAGGCCGCGATCATGTCGCAGGAAACCTTTGGTCCCGTCGCCGCGCTGAGTCCGTTCGACACCGAGGACGAGGTGATCGCGCGGGCCAATGCCACCGAATACGGGCTGGTCGCCTATCTTCACAGCCACGACCCGCGCCGGATCTATCGGCTGACGCGGGCGTTGCAATACGGCATGGTCGCGGTGAACCGCACCAAGGTCACCGGCGCGCCGATCCCCTTCGGCGGCATGAAGCAATCCGGGATCGGCCGCGAGGGCGCGCGTCAGGGGCTCGAAGCCTTTACCGAAATCAAATATGTCTGCCGCGACTGGGCCTGAACCACCGGCGATGAAAGGAAACGAGATGCTGACCAATGACGAACTGGCGAAGTGGGACCGCGAGAGCTTTTTCCATCCTTCGACCAATCTGGGTCAATTCGCGCGAGGCGAGGGCCCGCAGCGGATCGTGACCGGCGGTGAGGGCGTTTTCATCACCGACCGCGACGGCAACCGCCTGCTGGACGGGTTCGCCGGGCTTTACTGCGTGAATGTCGGCTATGGGCGCAAGGAGATCGCCGAAGCCATCGCCGATCAGGCGCGCGAACTGTCCTATTACCACGCCTATGCGGGACACGGCTCGGAGGCCAGCATCACTCTGGCCAGGATGGTGATGGAGCGCGCGCCCGAAGGTATGGCGCGGGTCTATTTCGGGCTTGGCGGCTCGGACGCGAATGAAACCAACATCAAGCTGGTCTGGTATTACAACAACATCCTGGGCCGGCCCGAGAAGAAGAAGATCATCTCGCGCTGGCGCGGCTATCACGGTTCGGGCCTGATGACCGGCAGCCTGACCGGGCTGGACCTGTTTCACAAGAAATTCGATCTGCCGCTGGCGCAGGTGATCCATACCGAGGCGCCCTATCCTTACCGCCGACCCGACCTGGCCATGTCCGAGTCCGATTTCACCGCCTATTGCGTCGAAAAGCTGGAAGACCTGATCGCCGCCGAGGGCGCCGACACGATCGCCGCCTTCATCGGCGAGCCGGTCCTGGGCACGGGCGGCATCGTGCCGCCGCCCGCCGGCTACTGGCCCGCGATCCAGAAGGTGCTGGACCGCCACGACATCCTGCTGATCGCGGATGAGGTGGTCACGGGGTTCGGGCGTCTGGGCAGCATGTTCGGCAGCGATCATTACGCGATGAAGCCCGACCTGATCACCAGCGCCAAGGGCTTGACCAGCGCCTATGCGCCGCTGTCGGCCAGCATCGTGGGTCAGCGCATGTGGGACGTGCTGACGCGTGGAACGGACGAATACGGCGTGCTGGGACATGGCTGGACCTATTCGGCCCATCCGATCGGCGCGGCGGCGGGAATCGCCAACCTGAAGCTGATCGACCACCTTGGACTGGTGCAGAATGCCGGCGAGACCGGCAATTACTTCTGGCAGAACATGCGCGAGCAGGTCGGCGGCCATCGTCATGTCGGCGAGGTTCGCGGCGAAGGGATGCTGTGCGCGGTGGAACTGGTCGCGGACAAGGAAAAACGCATCTTCTTCGAGGCTGCCGATGGCAAGGGCGCCAAGGTCGTGGCCGCGATGCTGAAACGCGGCGTGATCGCGCGGGCCATGCCGCAGGGCGACATTCTGGGATTCGCGCCGCCCTTGTGCCTGACGAAGTCCGAGGCCGATCAGATCGTGTCGGTGACGAAGGACGCGATCACCGAGGTTCTGGGATAGCTTATCGCGTCCCGCGACGGCCGGGGGCGCCGCCCCCGGACCCCCGAGGTATTTGAGAAGAGTGCGAAAGGCGGGCCGGCCGGGTTGCGCGCCGGATCCGGGCGAGATCGTTCACCGTGTCGATATCGGCCAGTTGACCGGCGGCCTCGATCACCGCCGCCGGCGGCAGATCCCCGATCAGCGGGCCCGCGCCCCGGTCGCCTTTCAAGGCCGCCAGTCTTGGCAGCCAGGCCGCCGGAAAACAGGCCGGCGGCATGGGCGGGCCGCGGTCGCGGCTGGCCGAGGGCATCGTGTCGCTGGCAGCGGCGACAACCCGGTCCAGATGTCTTGCGCTGACGAAGGGCATGTCGGCCAGCGCGATCAGCAAGAGGTCCGGACGGCCCGCGGCGGCCAGTCCCGCACGCAGGCTGTCGGACTGCCCGCCCGGGGCGACGGCCACGATCTCGAAGCCGGCCAGATGAGGCGCCAGGTCCGGATTGGCGATGACTGCGATACGGCGGTCCAGCGCCGCCCTGCGCATCGCCTCGGCGGCGTGGGCGATCAGCGGGCGGCCGCGAAGCGGGCTCAGCAGCTTGTCCTTGGGTCCGAAGCGGCGCGAGGCGCCAGCGGCCAGCAGCAGCCCGGCGCGGATCATCCGAACTGTGCATCATAGGCGGCCAGGATCTCGGTCAGGACCGAGGCGGCCAGAAGACGCGGTTCGCGCACGGGGCTGACGACGCCGATCGGGCCGCGCAGACGGACCAGCGCCGCCTCGTCGATCCCCGTCTCGCGAAGGGCCGCCTGACGCGCAAGCTGTGCCCGTCGCGATCCGAGCGCGCCGATATAGAAGGCGGGCGAGGCCAGCGCCGCGCGCAGGGGAGGCAATTCCCGGTCATGGTCGTGAAACAGCGTCACGACGGCGCTCTGGGCGTCCGGCGGCGGAGCCTTTTCGCCCCGGTGGCAGGGCAGATCGAGCGCGGCGACCATGGACGCCAGAGCTTCGGCCTCGTCGCCCTCGCCGTGCAGGATCACCGCGGGCGGTGGCGGCAGGACCAGCGCAAAGCCCGTCGCTGCGTCGCGGGAGGCCGCCCCGGTGACAAGATCGATGCGCCAGCGGCCGGTGCGCCGGGCGGCACTGTCCGCGCCGATGGCAGCCAGCCAGACCGGATCGGGACGCTGGATCAGTGCGATGTGCACGGTTCCGCCGCAGGGCAAGGGCAGGTCAATCGGCCCGCCCAGCCCATAGGTCAGATGGGTGACGGCACGGGCCGCGCCGACATGGCCCG
>CEVM01127935.1_pt1 | contig 18558 bp, 17 predicted proteins | sample 531481 | NCBI WGS metagenome assembly CEVM01 (sample SAMEA2623649, study PRJEB7988) | marine metagenome | biome: marine biome (ENVO:00000447); feature: mesopelagic zone (ENVO:00000213) & marine oxygen minimum zone (ENVO:01000065); material: "saline water (ENVO:00002010), including plankton...
CTCTTCAAAATAGAGACATTCTAAAATTCTTTCACGAATCTACTTGGAATGTGATCGGACTGGAGATGGAAGGGGCGCATTACCAAAAAGCCATTCAAGCTGCCAGCAAAATTAGAGGTAGCATTAGCGCCAAAGTGAAGGTGCAATATGCGTATTATGCTTCGGATAACCCATTAGAAACCGGAAGCACCTTAGCGAGCGGTGGATTGGGGACTACCGGGGTAAAACCCACCTATTTGATCACCGAAAACATGTTAAAATTGATTTTAGAAACGCCTAAAAAATAGTTTTGAAGAACAACAATGTCTTAGTTACCGGGGGCGCAGGTTTTATAGGCTCCAATTATGTGTCGTATCTGCTAAAAAGCACCAATGCTCAAGTATTTGTCTTGGATAGCTTGACATATGCAGGAGATGTAAAGAATTTAGAAGAGGTTTCATCGAATCCCAATTATATATTTATTGAAGGTGATATTTGCAATGCAGATACTTTAAAACAATTATTTGAGCAGCATCAAATTGATACGGTGGTGCATTTTGCGGCTGAATCGCACGTGGATAATTCTATTTCCGGCCCTGCAGCGTTTATTCAAACCAATATCGTGGGGACGTTTCAGCTCTTACAAGCAGCCTATCAGCATTGGATGGAAGGCCCCAACCAATTAAAATCTGAATTTTCAAACGCACGGTTTCTTCATGTCTCTACCGATGAGGTCTACGGAAGTTTGGGTACCACAGGTCTATTTACTGAAAAAACTCCTTATGCGCCTAATAGTCCGTATAGCGCCAGTAAAGCCTCTTCCGATTTTATCGTGAGAAGCTATTTTCATACCTACGGCTTGCCCGTAGTGACCACCAATTGTTCGAATAACTATGGCCCGCACCAGCACAAAGAAAAGTTGATCCCTACGATTATTCGTAAAGCAATATGCGGTGAAGCCATCCCTATTTATGGCGATGGAAAAAATGTACGCGATTGGTTATACGTAATGGATCATTGCACAGGCATTCAATTGGCATTAGAAAAGGGGGTTTTGGGAGAAACCTACAACATTGGAGGGCGTAACGAGCGTGAAAACCTGTATATTGCACATACCATTTGCGAACTGCTGGATGAAATGAAGCCTAAGGAGACGGGTTATTATAAAGATCAGATATCCTTTGTGACCGACCGCCCGGGGCACGATTTCCGCTATGCGATAGACGCTTCGAAAATAGAAACAGAGTTAGGCTGGAAAGCAAAAGAAAATTTTGAATCAGGGATCGAGAAAACAGTAGCGTGGTACTTGGAAAACATAGATAGATTATGAAAGGGATTATTTTAGCAGGCGGCTCGGGGACGCGACTTCACCCATTAACCCTAGCGGTTAGCAAGCAATTGATGCCGGTCTATGACAAGCCCATGATCTATTATCCATTGTCAACCTTGATGTATGCCGGAATCCGTGAGATATTGATTATTTCCACACCGCAAGACTTGCCGCTGTTTGAGAAACTGCTGGGAGACGGGTCTCAATTAGGGTGTCAGTTTGAGTATGCAGTACAAGAAGAACCCAATGGGCTGGCAGAAGCATTTATCATTGGCAAAGAGTTTATCGGAAAAGAGAAAGTAGCTTTGATCTTAGGAGACAATATTTTTTATGGCTCGGGATTGAAAGAGTTACTACAAGCCAACAATGATCCACAAGGCGGCATCATCTATGCCTATCATGTCCACGACCCAGAGCGTTACGGGGTTGTGGAGTTTGATGACGATGGAAAAGCCCTCTCTATTGAAGAAAAGCCGGCAAAGCCAAAATCTAACTACGCTGTTCCGGGAATTTATTTCTATGATAATCAAGTCGTGGAAATAGCACAAAATATTAGCCCCAGCCATCGAGGAGAGTTAGAGATCACAGACGTGAACAACGTATATCTTCAGCAAGGAACGTTAAGCGTGAGCATCCTAGACAAAGGTACTGCTTGGTTGGATACCGGAACCTTTGCTTCGCTAATGCAGGCTTCACAGTTCGTTGAGGTAATCGAAGAACGCCAAGGACTTAAAATAGGAGCGATTGAAGAAGCCGCTTATGAAATGAAATTCATCGATAAAAAACAACTACACACCTTAGCCGAACCCTTACTGAAAAGTGGCTACGGAAAACACCTTTTACAATTGTAGTATGTTGATTTTTGAGCCCACAGCCCTTAATGATTGCTTTACGCTAATACCTGCTGCTTATGAAGATGCGCGCGGTGTTTTTTCTGAAACCTATAATAAAGCCGATTTTAAAAACGCAACCGGACTTGATATCGATTTTGTTCAAGACAATCAATCTATTTCTGCGCGAGGCGTATTACGCGGGCTCCATTTTCAGACCGGTCCCAAGGCCCAAGCGAAACTGGTTCGTGTTATCAAGGGAAAGGTGTTAGACATCGTTGTGGATCTTCGGAAGGGCTCCTCCACCTTTGGCCAGCATGTTTCGGTCATCTTAGACGAAGAAAACAGAAAACAATTATTCGTTCCCAAAGGATTTGCTCATGGATTCGTTACACTTTCGGAATACTCCATCTTCGCTTACAAATGCGATCAGTTTTATGACAAAGCTTCCGAAGGCGGAATCATCTATAATGACGCAACCCTTGCGCTAGATTGGCATCTTCCGAAGGAAGCATTACTAATTTCAGAAAAGGATCGCTCCCTGCCTAGCTTTCAGGAGGTAATTTCATGATACACGTACTCGTTACAGGCGCAAAGGGCCAACTCGCAACTTGTTTGGCTGATGTCTCACAAACCTTTCCTTCTCTCAACTGTAGTTTTACATCCAGAGAAATGCTTGACATTGCCCATAAGGAAGCCTTACAAGATTATTTTAAGTCGAACCCGGTGGATTACTGCATCAACACGGCAGCCTATACACAGGTGGATCAAGCAGAAAAGGAAATAGAGAAAGCCTTTGCTATCAATAAAACAGCAGTAGGGAATTTGGCAACGGTGTGTCTCCAGCACAAGGTGCGATTACTACATGTCTCCACCGATTACGTGTTTGATGGAACCAAAACAACACCCTATTCCGAAGGGGACACTCCGAATCCCATCAATGTGTACGGGCGCTCTAAATACGAAGGAGAACAACGCTTGGCTGAAATACTACCGGAGCATTTTATAGTACGCACCTCTTGGCTGTATTCGCAATATGGGCAGAATTTCTTAACGGCTATGCTGCGTTTTGCTTCGGAAGAAAAGCCCTTGAAAATTACCACAGAACAGCTGGGAGCCCCTACGAATGCCAATGATTTGGCAAAAGCCTTGCTGCATATCATTAGTCAACAATCTGATCGTTTTGGCGTGTATCATTACTCGAATGCGGGAAGTGCCACCTGGTTTGATTTTGCGAAGGCCATCTTTGAAGAATCCGGAAAAATTGAAACGGTAAACCTTGCGCAAACCGACCATTACCCTACCTTTGCCGAACGACCGAAGTACAGCGTTTTGGACAACTCAAAGATTTGTAACACTTTTGCAATGCAAACAGTGCCTTGGCGTTACAGTTTACAGCAGCTTATAAAAAATATGAATATCTAATTGTGAACATATGAGTACGAAAGATACCCATGAACAAGAAATGGATCTTACGGATCTTTTTGACCTATTTGGTCGGTGGTTTTACAGAATTATGAAGCACGTTTTTAAGGGAATTGCTTTTATAATCAAGTTTTGGTGGGTGATCGCACTGCTCATTATTGGCGGTGTACTGTTAGGGCTTCTAATGGGAGGCGCTGAAAACCACAAATCAGTGCTCATCGTAAAAACTAATTTTGAGAGTCAACCGTATGTCTACAATGCCGTTGAGCAGTTTCATGCAAATTTAGAAGAAGAGGACACCTTGTTTTTGCGATCTGTAGGACTTGACCCCAATGAACCTGCGTTTCGAGCCGTAGAGATCTCTCCGGTCGTAGATGTAGTGAAACTTTTGGAAAAAATTGAAAGTAGTGACCGAACTTTCGAAACCATCGTTTCTGAACTAGAAGTGAAGGAAGACGATGGAGGCGTATTTGCTTCGGAAAAATTCTATTCTAATTACGATTATCATAAACTAATATTGAGCTTCAATTCAGAAGATGGATTGAAGAAACTCCCTTCACTGCTCAATTACGTGAATGAGCAGCCCTATATTAGAGCGCTAGCGCAGGAAGCCAAGAAGAATTATCAGGAGCGGATCGACCAAAATGAACGCTCCATAGCACAAATGAATGAATTGATTGATGTGTATACCGATGCTTCGACCTTGGTCAACCAAAAATCCAGCAGCTTGTCATTTTTTAACAATGCGTCGACTATTGACCTCAGAGAAATATTCTTGTTTAAGTCGGAATTATCTGAAGAGATCGAAACGCTCAAGAATAACATGGTAGGACTGGAAGATGCGATGGTGGTTGTTAGTAGCATTCAAACCGCAAAAGACGTTGGAATTACTGATAAAAAACATATTGTATATCCGTTTCTATTGGTATTCTTTTTCTTATTGATCGTATTTGTTAGATATACCTATCGCACGCTCAAACAAAAAATAGAAAATCGAGAATCTCGTTCGTAACGATTTCCATACACGCAACCCATGAAAAATAAAATAGCACTCATTACCGGCGTAACAGGACAAGATGGCGCTTATCTTAGTGAGTTTTTGTTGAAAAAAGGTTATGTCGTCCACGGTATCAAACGCCGTTCGTCATTATTCAACACAGATAGAATTGATCATTTGTATCAAGACCCACATGAAGAGGACGCCAAGTTCTTTTTGCATTATGGCGACCTTACCGATAGCACAAACTTATTGCGTATTATACAAGAAGTGCAGCCCGATGAGATCTACAACCTAGGGGCGATGAGCCATGTACAGGTTTCTTTTGAAATGCCCGAATATACGGCCAATACAGACGGTCTAGGGGCATTGCGCCTACTCGAAGCCGTACGTGCATTGGGCATGGAGCAGAAAGTGCGTATCTACCAAGCATCTACCTCAGAGCTCTATGGAAAAGTACAAGAAGTGCCCCAAACGGAGGAAACACCTTTCTATCCCCGTAGCCCGTATGCGGTGGCTAAATTATATGCCTATTGGGCAACGGTAAATTACCGGGAAGCTTATGATATGTTTGCCTGTAACGGAATTCTTTTTAACCATGAATCTCCTATCCGAGGAGAGACATTCGTAACCCGAAAAATCACGAGAGCAGCGTCTCGAATTGCCCTAGGATTACAAGAAAAAATGTACTTAGGAAATCTCGACGCAAAACGCGATTGGGGCCACGCAAAAGATTACGTAAAAATGATGTGGATGATCCTCCAGGCAGAGGAGGCCGAAGATTGGGTGATTGCAACCGGTGAAACCACACCTGTTCGTGATTTCGTAATTATGGCCTTTCAACATGTAGGCATTACGTTGAGGTTTGAAGGTTCCGGAATTGAAGAAAAAGGGATTGTAGTGTCTTCGGAAAATCCCGAATATCCTGTCTCTGAAGGTCAAGTAGTAGTAGCAGTTGATGAGAAATACTTCCGCCCTACGGAAGTAGACCTCTTAATAGGAGATGCCTCGAAAGCACATCGTAAATTGGGCTGGAAACCAGAACATAGCTTAAGTGATTTGGTGTCTGATATGATGAAGGGGGATCTAAAGTTGATGAAAAAAGACAGCTATTTGCGTCAAGGAGGCTACAAGACCCTTAACTACTACGAATAATCGCTATGGAGAAAGACGCGAAGATATATATTGCGGGACATCGTGGTCTGGTGGGCAGTGCGATCAAAAAAACGCTGGAAGCGCAAGGCTATACGCAACTTGTTACGCGTACTCATGCCGAGCTTGACCTTGCCGATACGGCTGCCGTCGCTTCATTTTTTGCTTCGGAAACCCCCGAATATGTTTTCTTAGCAGCCGCAAAAGTAGGCGGCATCGTAGCAAACAACACCTACAGAGCTGATTTTATCTATGAGAACTTGATGATTCAAAACAATGTTATTCATCAAAGTTATGTTCATGGCGTTAAAAAACTGTTGTTCTTAGGAAGCACTTGCATCTATCCGAAAGAAGCCCCGCAACCCATGCCCGAAGATGCGCTACTCACAGGACCGCTGGAATACACCAACGAACCCTATGCCATTGCCAAGATTGCCGGGATCAAGATGTGTGAGAGTTATAACATTCAGTACGGAACGAACTTCCTATCGGTAATGCCCACAAATCTTTATGGATATAACGATAACTTCAACTTAGAAAAATCACATGTATTGCCTGCTTTGATCCGAAAAATGCATTTGGCAAAACTACTTTCGGAAGGCGGAATGAACGCCGTTATAAAAAACCTAGGGGTTGCTACAGAAAGCGAAGCCGAAACCATTCTCAATCGTTTCGGAGTTACGGAGAACTCAGTAGAAATTTGGGGCACCGGAAGGCCGCGACGCGAGTTTTTGTGGAGCGAAGACATGGCAGAAGCCTGTGTGTTCCTAATGCAACATCGCGACTTTAAAGATGTAATGCCTTCCGATTCCGAAGAAATTAGAAACACCCATATCAATATTGGGACAGGAACAGACATCTCCATAGAAGAACTTGCGCTTCAGATTAAAAAAACAATCGGCTTTAAAGGAAATCTTGTCTTTAATGCCGAAAAACCCGATGGTACTTTCAAAAAACTTACAGATGTGACGAAACTTCACGAACTTGGGTGGAAACATACTGTCTCTTTGGAAGAGGGTATTGAAAAACTTTACCATTGGTATCTTCAAAATAGCACCTCATGATTAAAAAGCACTGGAGCCCGAAATATGTGTACAACCGACTTCAAAATTATCTTTTTGAAAAAAGACATCCGGAATTGCCATGGGTGAACCCTTCGGCGATTACGCTTTTGGACAGCTTGTTGAGCCCCACAGATATTGGCGTAGAAATGGGGTCGGGCCGAAGTACTACATGGTATGCCGAACGATGTGCAGCACTTACGAGTATTGAAGATCATAAAGAATGGCATGATCGTGTGCAGTCGCTTTTAGAAGCCAAAGAACTATCGAATGTTACCTATTTGTTCAAGACTGCGGAAGGAACTCCGGAAACCTCTCCGTATGTTCAATTTGTAAAGGATCTGGATCCACAATCCATTGATTTTATTATTGTCGATGGAAAACACCGAAATCTCATTGCAAATGCTGCGGTCGATAAATTAAAGCAAGGAGGAATTCTGCTCTTAGATGACTCGCATCGATATTTGCCCTACAGCACTTCTTCACCCCATTCCTTGGGTCCGTTTCCGGAAAAAATGACCGAATCATGGGCGGCGTTCTATAACTCAGTGAAAGATTGGCGCTCTATATGGACAACCAATGGCGTGACCGATACCACTTTTTTCATCAAAAAATAACGCCATGTTCAAAGCCGTATGGAACAATAAAAGCGGGCGCACCATTATAGAGAACTATACGGCCTTACTTTTTATTCAGGGAGCGAATTTCCTATTACCGCTGATCAGCCTTCCGTATCTGGTACGAACCTTGGGCTCAGAAAAATACGGTTTGGTCATGATCGCTCAGGCATTGGGTGTTTTTTTAACGGTAATTGTTGATTTTGGGTTCAACATAAGCGCCACTAGAGAAGTCTCTCTGCTACGCGAAGACAAGAAGCAGCTGTCACAATTTTTTTGGAATGTGTTCTTGGTAAAAGCAGCCTTACTTGTGGTTGCTTTCTGTGTTGTAGCACTTCTGGTGAGCAGTATTCCACGGTTTCAGGCCGATCCCTTAGTGTATATTCTTAGTTTTATTATGGTGGTGGGGCATGCTATTTTTCCAACTTGGTTTTTTCAAGGAATTGAGAAAATGAGGGTGATCACCATCATTAATGTGGTCGCAAAGGGCTTGTTTACGGCCTCCATCTTTGTAGTGGTTTTGAGTCCGCAAGACTATTTGTGGGTGCCCATTTGCTATGGAGGTGGTTTTGTGGTGGCAGGGATTATTGGGCTTTTATATAGTTTGAAATATGTGAGTTGGGTACGCCCAAAAGTTAAAGCCTCTAAAGCGCTGATGGTAGAATCTTCAAGCTTGTTCGTTTCCAACTTTTCGACCAGCTTATATGCTTCCAGCAATACCTTTATTTTGGGAATGATTGGAGGAGAAGCCATTGCCGGAGTATATGCAAGTATGGAAAAATTGATCTTAGCGATCAAAAATGTGTATGTGCCGCTGTATCAAGCGATCTTTCCGTGGTTGGCTAAAAAGAAACTTAATCAAGTAATCTCCTTCGTTCGTAAATTACGATGGCCTGTATTCTTGTCGAGTGTCGTACTCGCCGGAATCATTTTTTGGCTAGCATCAGATATTCTTCATTTTGTATATGATGATGCTTTTATTGAAAGCTATAGTGAGGTGCTACAGCTACTAGGCTTGATCGCCGTATTTTCTTCGCTAAACATGCTCTTTTTAGGCCTGTACTTTCCCGCTATTAAGAACTACAAACAGCGAATGTTTGTGATGATGTTGGCCGGTGGTGTCAATCTCGTTCTGGCGATTGTTGGGGGAATTTATTTCGGAATATATGGTGTTGCTACCTCTGCAGTTATCACGGAAGCAATCATGTTGGTAGTTGCGTACGCACGATTCAGAAAAGATAAAAAAGACGCATGAAACAGCGGCTCGTCATCATACAAACTACCACTCCGCATTATCGCAGTGCATTCTTCCAATATTTACGAGAAGTACTAGGAGAGCAATTTGAACTGTATGCTGGCGAACGTTACTTTGAAGCCTCGATTACCTCCGATTTTGAACATATCGAGGCAAAAAAACTGAAAAACCATTTTCTACTAAAGAAAAAGGTATTGTTTCAAACGGGACACTGGCATTTGTTGTTTTCTAAAGCAACGCTTGTGATGGAATTAAACCCTCGAATTCTCTCAAATTGGATTTTTCTGATTCTCCGTAGACTGTTTGCTCGAAAAACGATTTTGTGGGGCCACGCATGGCCAAGAACCGGAAAAGACGCTCCTACCGACACCATAAGACACTGGATGCGACAAATGGCTTCCGCAGTCATTGTATACACCCACAAACAGCAACGCGAATTACAGCATAAAATGCCCAACAAAGCAATCTGGGCAGCTCCCAATGCACTCTATCGAAGCGATCAGATGAGCGCTGAAGCAACGAATGCGAAGCCGCGACATCTAATCTATGTGGGTCGTCTTACAGCAGCGAAGAAGCCTTTTTTTATGGTGAAAGGGTTTGCAAAAGCTTTAGGAGACCTCCCAAAAAATGTTCACCTTTGGATAGTGGGAGCCGGACCGGAAAGAGAAGCAATTGCCGAATGGATAACTACCCATGAGATGACAGACCGAATACAATTACTCGGAGAAATTTCAGCATACAGCAAGCTGAAAGGATTATACAATCAATCCCTGTTTAGTGTCTCTCCGGGCTATGTGGGACTATCGATCACACAAAGTTTAGGGTTTGGCGTGCCTATGTTAGTTTCAAAAAAGGAGCATCATTCTCCTGAAATTGAAGCCCTTGAAGAGGGAAAAAACGCGATTTTTTTCGAAACAGATAACGAAGAAGACTTTAAAGAACAGCTCATCGACATCTATCGGAAAAAAGACGAATGGATGGCAATGCGGAACACTATTTCAAAGGCATGTGCCAAAGCGTATTCCATAGAGGCGATGACGGCACCCTTTATATCATTAACGGAAAGAAATGATGAAAGCTAAAGCATTTTTCTTGGTCCTATATCTGGGAATTTCCCTGTTGCTCTTTGCATTTTTTGACGCGAGCATCGGGGTGTGGCTTTCTTTTCTTTGCAGTCAGCTTCTGTTAACAACCATCCTTTTTATACATCTTTTTGTAGACAAAGAATATTCGCCCTTCCTATCGGCATATATTGTTTTCTTTTTCCTGTTTTTTACCGTAGCACCTATAATTCAGATCAACTCCTTGGAGCCGAATGCCAAATTCATGACCAACTTTCCCTATCGCCCCGATCTGGTGATCTATACGAATTTTATGACCTGCTTATTTCATGGGGTGTTTATCGGAAGTTATTTCTTCTTTAAAAAAATTCCGCCATTGCGAAAGGTGCCGAAGATAACCAATCGGTTGAAAGGAGTCCTACCGATTTGGATTTCAATACTCTTTGGAATTTCATTGTTGGTGTTTGTGGTTAGTATTGGTTTTGTGTTGAATGAAATAAGCCGCCCTTCGTGGATGGCCTCACCGTATTCCACCGCCCTATTGTTGATTTACAAAAAAGTGTTATTTCTAATTCCTTTTGCCGGTGTGTTGCTATGTGTTCAATATTTGGTGAAAGGGAATAAGAAAGCCTTAAACCTTGTGATTGTGGGGGCATTGATGTTGGCTTTTCTAGCCTTGCTACTGTGGTTCAAAAATCCACTGACGGAAAAGCGGAATGCTTTGGGACCAATCTATATTTCCTTGATCTTTTTATTTCTTCCGAAGCTCTTAAACACCAACTTTAAAACCTTGTTCTTCCTATTTTTCACGATGGTCATCCTGTTTCCGTTGTCGGCCATCTTTACCCATAGCGACGCTACCTTTGAGGAAATTTACAAAGACCCGATGATCTTTTTTGAACAAATGAAAGGAGGCGGAGTTACCTCAGCCTTTAACACGCTCAATTACGATGCGTTCGCTAACTTTATGACCACGATCGATTATGTGCAACAAGAAGGGTTGACGTGGGGGCATCAGTTGCTGAGTGGAATATTCTTCTTTGTGCCCAGAGGCGTATGGGAAAGCAAACCTGATACCACAGGAATCTTTATAGGAGACTATCTAATCTCCGACTATCGATTTGGCTACAACAATCTTTCAAACCCCTTCCCCAGCGAAGGCTATATTAATTTTGGTGTCGTAGGCGTTATCCTTATGGCAATCTTATTGGCATTGGTAATTGTAAAGCTGCTTTCTTGGCTGAAGAGCAACGATTACATTAAAAAAATCATGGCATTTTATTTTGCCATTCACCTTATCTTTTTGCTTCGAGGCGATTTTGCCAATGCGTACTCGTACTATATTGGTATCTTGGCAGGAGTTTGGGTGATCCCAAAATTGATCGGTAAAACAATAGAATGGTATAGCATTAGAAGCAGTCATGGAAAAAGAAGTGAGTAAACATCCTATAAATACATTGTTCATCATTGCCTTGGGGCTTCTCTTTGCGCTACCGGTATTCCCGTCGAACCTCAAAGCCGTTGTCATTCTTCTCTTTGCTTTGACCACCCTTATTGCCACCATAAAGCAAGGATGGACGTTCCACAAGGGGTTCTTTCTCACCAACAGCCTTCCGTATTTGTTGATGATCCCAACTCTTTTGTATGTTGAAAATCTTGACTATGGGTTTGCGAAACTACAAACCATGGCTTCTCTCGTCGTGTTTCCGTTGCTGTTTGCAATGTTCAAGCCTACGACCTTTGCTTCCGTTAAACCACATCTCAAGCGGTTCCTTTTGATTTATATTTTAGCAGTATTTCTGCTGAATGTTGTGCCCTTCTTCTATTTCTATCTTTCAAACCCAAATTACGACCTACAAGGGATCTTGAAACATTTTCCCACCGCGATGGTAGTAGACACCGGGAAATATGAAATTCACCCCATCTATCTCTCCATGCACTGTAGCATCGCATGTATGTTTATTCTGTATGTGTTTTCGAAATTCAAACAGAAGAGCATTAAAATATTACTGGCACTTCTGGCAACCGTATTGGTACTGTTCTTAATTCTATATGCCAAAAAGGGGCCCTTACTTGCCTTGATGACCGTGTCATTCTTATACATTCTTTTTCAGCGGAAAAATAAATTGTTTCGGCCGTATGTCATCGGACTTATCCTGCTCATCGGTCTCTTGGCGGTCATTCCGAAGACGCGAAACAACTTCATTGAACTGCTTACCATTGAAACCATCGAGGAGGGAGCGGTTACCTCTACCAATGTTCGTTATACCATCTATGAAACCGCTGTGGGAAAGATCAAAGAAGCATTTTTTACAGGCTACGGTATAGGCGACCACAATGATGCCCTTTATGAAGGTTATAAAGAACGTGGAAATGAATACCTCTATAACAAAGAGCTCAATGCCCATAATCAATATTTTAGTCTGTTGTTAATTGGGGGAATTGTTTTGTTTTTAGCCTTTTTGTATTTCTTGGGAATTAATATGGTCTACGCCATCCGATACAACAACCAATTGCTCATCTTGGTGCTTATCTTCTATGGCATTGTCATGTTCACCGAAAATATTCTTGAACGTGAAGATGGGGTCATTTACTTTGCCTTGTTCTTAAGCTTCTTCAGTTGGTTTAGCAGGGAAAATGAAAGTGCACAATAGAGTATGCACATTGTTCAAATCCATAACACCTACAAAGATGTTGGCGGCGAAGACATTGTCGTTGCGAATGAAAAGCGGCTGTTAGAAAATGCCGGACATCGCGTGACGCAGTACTTTGTCCACAATAGGGATATCAACACACTTGGCAAGAAGCTAAAAACCGCAATAACGATTCCTTATTCTCACGAACAAAAACGCAAGGTCAAAGCCTTCTTAAAGCAGCAACATCCGGATGTGGCGCATGTGCATAATTTCTTACCAGTACTCACCGCGGCAGTCTTTGATGCCTGCAATGAGCTAAAAATTCCGGTGGTGCTTACACTACACAACTTTCGATTGTTATGTATCAACGGACTCCTATACCGCGATCAACAAGTGTGTGAAAAATGCCTTCCCAAGAAGTTTCCCTATCACGGCATTCAGCATGCTTGCTATCAAGAGTCTCGATTCGCCTCCTTTTTTCAGGCCTCAGCGAATGCCTATCACAATCTTCGGAAAACGTGGCAACATAAGGTAAATGCCATTATCTTTCTCACCCAATTTCAACAGTCGGTTTTCGAACGTTCTCACCTTTCTCTTCCGAAAGAAATGTGCTATATCAAACCAAATTTCACAGAAGATCAGGGCCATTCTTTGGAACCCGGAGAATTCTATCTTTTTGTGGGTAGAGTTTCCGCAGAAAAAGGTATTGAATGTATTATCGAAGCCTTTAAGAACAACGGAAGACCACTTGTAATCGTAGGTACAGGACCCTTGAAAACAGCCTTAGAAAAAGCAACCGAACAGCACACAAATATTCAATTCAAAGGCTTTCAAGACCAAAAACAGATTCAGGAGTTATATAAAAAAGCAAAAGCAACCGTATTTGCGTCCAAGATGTATGAAGGGTTGAGCTTAGTAATACTCGAATCCTATTCCTTCGGAACCCCTATCCTAGCGCCAAAATTTGGGAATGGTAAATATCTTATTGAACACGAAATTACCGGAAGGCATTTTGAGAAGGATAACCCAAAAAGTCTCATGGAGCAGATCGAATTGTTTGAGGAGTCAGACCAAGCGTTGCTGCGCCGGCAGGCACGAGAAAAATACATGAGAGCGTTTACTCCTGAAAAGAATCTACAGTTGCTAGAAGGAATTTACAAAGCAGCACTCCGCGATATCGCCAAAGTTGACACCTAAATTATTGATCTAAAAACTGTACTTTTGCCTGCTATCACAAGTATTGAAACCCTTGCAGAAGACCATCACTTTTATCGGTTTGAATTTCTTTCCGGAAGACTCGGCCATCGGGCTCTATTCCACGCAATGGGCAGAGTACCTTTCTCAGGCCGGGTTTGAAGTGAATATTGTGACTGCGTTCCCTTATTATCCGCAATGGGAGATCGCTTCCGAATATCAAAACAAGAAATCATTTCTGAAGGAAACCTACAAAGGCATGACCTTGTATCGGTATAAGCAGTACACGCCCAAACAGCCCACCTTCCTTAAACGGGTGTGGCACATCATTGATTTTACCTTCGGAAGCTTTCGCAATTTACGTAAGATCCAAAATTGTGACCTGGTCATTTCGGTGATCCCATTTACCAGTTCAGCCTTTTTAGGAAATTGGCACAGCCGAAGACACAAGGCAAAACATTGGGTGCACATTCAAGACTTTGAATTCGACGCCGCGTTTCAGTCGGGGTTGGTGCAGCAAAAAAGCACGAAGAAAAGCCTTCCGCATCGCCTTCTGTCTCAACTCGAGCGAAGCATTTTAGATCGCGCCGATCGCGTAAGTACCATCAGCCACACCATGGTCGCTAAACTGAAGAAAAATACAGAAAGTGATACCTATCTGCTTCCCAATTGGATCGATGCTTCCGCTATCAACCCAGAAACTAGCAAGCCGCACCCCTATCTTTCAGGAGAAAAATTTACGTTGCTGTATTCCGGAAACATTGGTGACAAGCAGGATTGGGCCTTTTTTGAACAGTTCATTGCCAAAATGGATTGGTCGAAATACCAAATGGTGCTGGTAGGCGACGGCGCACGTCGAGCCGATCTAGAAGCGATGATAAAGCCGTATCCCGAGATCACTTGGCACCCTCCGGTGGCTTACGAAACCTTATCAGACCTGCTCTGCAGTGCAGATGCTCATTTTCTCTTTCAGAAAGCAGAAGTACGCGATAGCGTAATGCCCTCTAAGATCTTAGGAATGATGGCGAGCGCGAAACCTTCGGTAGTGACGGGACACCCGCAATCGGAAGTCCGCACTTCGATGAACGTCTCAAAGGGAGGGTATTATATTTCAGAAAATGATGTTCCTGCCACCCTTAAAGCTTTCGAAACACTTTATAAGGACAAAGAAAAAGCAACACAGATGGGGAAGCAGGCAAGGGCGTATGTCGTTCAGCAATTTTCGAAAGAAGCAATTCTCAAAAAGGCAACGACCGCCTTATTAGAATTATAGCGAGCAAATACCACCCTGCTTAGAAATACTTCCTTATTTTTGCGGAAGTTAAACCATTTTGCATGAAAATTACAATTGTTGGAACAGGATACGTAGGCTTGGTGACAGGTACTTGCCTTGCGGAAACCGGAAATGACGTTATCTGTGTAGATATTGATGCCGAGAAAGTAGCGCGGATGCGTCAAGGAGAAGTTCCTATATACGAACCTCACTTAGACATTCTTTTTGATCGCAATATTAAGGCAGGTCGTTTAACCTTTACCACATCGCTAGAAGAAGGTGTCGCACATGGCGATATTATTTTTTTGGCGCTTCCAACGCCTGAAGACGAAGACGGTTCTGCCGATCTTTCGTATGTGTTGAACGTTTCTAAAGACATCGGAAAACTATTAACGGAATACCGCATTATCGTTGATAAAAGCACGGTCCCTGTGGGTACTGCAGAACGCGTTCATAAAACGATTGCTGCCGAAACGGAGGTGGCATTCGATGTGGTTTCGAACCCTGAATTTTTACGTGAAGGCTTTGCGGTAGACGACTTTATGAAACCGGAACGTATCATAGTGGGAAGCAGTAGCGATCGTGCAACCGAGCAAATGAAACGCTTGTACGCACCGTTCGTTCGTTCGGGCAACCCCATTATCATCATGGATGAGAAGTCGGCTGAATTGACCAAGTACGCTGCCAATTCCTTTTTGGCAACCAAGATCACCTTCATGAACGAAATCGCAAATTATTGCGAAAAAGTAGGAGCCGATGTGGATAAAGTGCGTGTGGGCGTGGGTACCGATTCACGTATTGGTAAGCGTTTTTTGTTTCCCGGAATTGGCTACGGAGGTTCTTGTTTTCCAAAGGATGTAAAAGCCTTGCACAAGGCAGCTAAAGATCAAGACTATGACTTTAAGTTGTTGGCTTCCGTAATTGATGTGAACAAACGTCAGAAAACCGTTTTGGTTCCCAAGATCACTAAACATTTTGGTGCTGATCTAAGTGGAAAGACCCTTGCCATCTGGGGCTTGGCGTTTAAACCTGAAACCGATGACATTCGCGAAGCACCTTCAATGGATATTATGGATGCCTTGCTGGACCGCGGAGCGAAACTTCAGGTATTCGACCCCGAAGCGATGGAAAACATTCAAAAGAAGTACGGAGATAAACTTCAGTATGCAGACAGCATGTACGATGCGCTGGAAGGGGCTGATGCCTTGGTGATCTGTACCGAATGGAGTATTTTCCGAACTCCAAATTATCAAAAACTAAAGCAACGATTGCGCAAACCTGTCATCTTTGATGGGAGAAACTTATACCATGTGGAAGATATGGAGGCAGAAGGATTTACCTATATTTCCATTGGTAGAAGAGAAGCGTAGGCTATGAAAAAGCGTGTACTTATTACTGGGGCAGCGGGATTCTTAGGATCTCATTTGTGCGATAAATTCATACAAGAGGGATACGAAGTGATTGGTATGGATAATTTGATCACTGGTGACATGAAGAACATCAGTCACTTGTTTGAACATGAAGCATTCAAGTTCTACCATCACGATGTAACGACATTTGTGCACGTACCCGGAACCATTGATTACATCTTACATTTCGCCTCTCCGGCAAGCCCTATCGATTATTTGAAAATTCCTATTCAGACTCTCAAAGTAGGTTCGCTTGGCACCCACAATCTTTTGGGGTTGGCAAAAGAGAAGAAAGCACGTATTTTGATTGCCTCCACGTCGGAAGTATATGGCGACCCGTTAGTACATCCGCAGGATGAATCGTATTACGGAAATGTAAACACTATTGGCCCTCGAGGGGTGTACGATGAAGCGAAACGGTTTCAGGAGTCCATGACCATGGCCTATCATCGTTTCCACGGGTTGGAAACACGAATAGCAAGGATATTTAACACCTATGGTCCCAGAATGCGCCTCAACGATGGTCGCGTGATACCGGCGTTTATTGGGCAGGCCTTGCGAGGGGAAGACCTTACCGTGTTTGGCGATGGCTTGCAAACCCGATCCTTTTGCTATATTGACGATCAGATCGAGGGATTGTATCGCCTGTTATTAAGTGATTATTCGCTTCCGGTGAACATTGGTAACCCCGAAGAGATTACGATATTGGATTTTGCGAAAGAAGTCTTGAAGCTGACAGACAGTGATCAAAAAATTGTACATCAGGAACTTCCGAAAGACGATCCGGCGCAACGTCAACCCGATATCGCTTTGGCGAAAAAATTATTGGGTTGGGAGCCAAAGGTATCACGACAAGATGGTATGGAAAAAACGTATGCGTATTTCAAAGGGCTCACGAAAGAAGAGCTGTTTAAGAGCGAGCATAAAGATTTTTCAAAGCACATAAGAAATTAGAAAATGCTTTTTAAGCGAGGACGATATTCAGGTTTTATACGGCCTATTTCTTACGGAATAGACCTCTTGATTATTTACGCTTTTGCTTTTCCGTTTTTCAACTTTAGCGACATCTTTTTATACTATATCATCTTCGTAACAGCGGGATGGATTGTGCTATCGCTCAAATCCAATTTCTACGAGATATACCGTTTTACGCACGCCACGAAAATCATGTCTCTCATTGGGAAGCAGGGCGTTGTATTCTTCTTGATAGTATATTCGTTTTTTGGATTTTTCAATACCATTGAGAAGGACCCTTGGTCGATCTTCTGGTACATCGTATACGTGATGCTGGCTATCACCGTCGTGAAGTTTACGATTTATTTCCTTCTGAAAAAATACCGGTCACTCTTGCGTGGAAATACTCGTACCGTGGTTATTATTGGGCTGAATCAAAAAACGGATCAACTTCGAAAATTCTTCACCGATAATCCCGAATATGGCTACCGACTCCAAAGTATTTTTAATCTTCGAGGTCCGGATAAAAGTACTATTGAAGACGCGATAGATTATCTGCTGGAGAACCCGGTGGATGAGATCTACGCTTCTGTTTCGGTATTGAGCAATACACAGATGATCAAACTCATTGATTATGCAGACAACAACCTGAAGATCTTAAAGTTTCTTCCCGATAATAAAGAGATCTACTCCAAACGCCTGGATTTTGAATATTATGGGGTGTTGCCCATTGTTTCGCTGCGGAAGATCCCCATCGATGAACCGTTTAATCAGTTTGTTAAGCGCACCTTTGATATTGTTCTTGCCACTCTGATCATCGTTGGGTTGTTATCATGGTTAACCCCGATTTTAGCGATCATTATTAAATTGGAATCTCGAGGGCCAGTGTTTTTTAAGCAGAAGCGAAACGGACTCGATTATAAAGAGTTTTACTGCTATAAATTTCGCTCGATGCGACCCAACCCCGAAGCGAATTTGTATCAAGCCACGAAAGGCGATGTGCGTGTTACTCGGGTAGGGAGAATTATCCGAAAGACCAGCGTTGATGAACTTCCGCAGTTTATCAATGTATTAAAGGGCGATATGTCTGTCGTCGGGCCTCGACCCCATATGGTGAGTCATACCCACATGTACGCAGAACGCATCGACAAGTTTATGGTACGTCATTTCGTCAAACCGGGGATTACAGGCTTGGCGCAAGTAAGTGGTTATCGGGGAGAAGTGGAAACCGACAATGATATCATCAATCGCGTCAAGTACGATATTTTCTACTTAGAGAATTGGAGTCTTCTGTTGGATATTAAGATTGTATTCCAAACGGTGTATAACGCTTTGAAAGGAGAAGAAAAAGCCTATTGATATGGCCCAAACACCGCTCATTTCCG